>Ga0181411_1000271_pt1 | contig 18092 bp, 30 predicted proteins | sample 34SPOviralmetaG_FD_130114 | JGI IMG/M metagenome (GOLD analysis project Ga0181411, IMG submission 130114) | Marine viral communities from the oligotrophic San Pedro Time Series (SPOT) site, San Pedro Channel, CA, USA - 34 SPOT_SRF_2012-07-09 | ecosystem: Environmental > Aquatic > Marine > Strait...
AAGAAAAACGCTTTGCGAACTAAAGGGTTGGCAAAAGCGGAAGCATATGTGAAAGCATTTGAGGCTGCTAATAAAACATTTGCTCAGTTTGGAGGTTTTCCAGCAGGTGTAGTTCCTGCAGGTTTAGCTTTGGCGATAGGTTTAGAGAACGTAAAAGCTATTGATTCTCAAAAATTTGCATCAGGTGGTATTGTTCAAGGTTCAAATACAGGTCAAGGCGATACAGTTCCAGCGATGCTCACTCCTGGAGAATTAATATTAAACCAGTCCCAACAAGATAATTTAGCAAACCAAGTTGGCGGTCTAACAATTAACTTTTCTGGGCCAGTAACTAATGATGATTACGTTCGCGATTTTATCATACCTCAGATTGATAAGGTTGTAAGAGGTAACTTAGCGTAATGGCTTTAACATTACCAGCTAGTTTTAAAAATAATTCTATAAAGCAAAATTGGCTTTTTCAATTATATTACGACAATGAAAGCGCTTTTACAGGCTTATCTTTTTACGATACGGAAGTAAGTAGCAATCAATATTATGGTGCGGTGTTAAATAAACCAAGTATAAGAGAATCAATTGATATTGAAAAGAGCGTTTCTTCAACTGGGAACATTTCCTTATCGGTTGCGAATTTTAACTTTCTAGGCTCTAATTTTAGTTCAGCCTTATATGGTACCAATAAATATATAAACCGAGCTTTTAAGGTATATATACAGCCTAACGACGCTACTACAATAGGTGATTGCCTTTTAATATATAGCGGAAAACTTGTTTCGGCTTCTCATAATGTAGATTCTATAAGATTACAGATAGAAGCAAAAAGACCTTGGGACAATATAGAAGTTCCTACTGTAAAAACAGATAAAAATAATTATTATCCGATAGCATATGGAGATTATAGACCTAATGCGAGCCAAAGTAATGTAAATTCTACAGGATTAACTTTTAATTCAAACGCAGGTATTGATGAATATAGAAAAAGAAAAACACTATACCCTATACCGATTGAAGAAAGAAGAGGAACAACAATTTTTTCATTAACAGGAGATTGGTCTCAATCAACAAAAGCTTGGCCTCATTATTATGAAAAATCTACCGATACATTTTTACCTATCGCAAACCACGAAAGTACTGCAACGACTATGGATTCTGCGAATGAAACTTACCTAGACGGAAAAGCAGTGAGATTTCATCAAAACTTATTGAAATCATCTTTTTATAAAATGGTAGAACTTACTGAAATAGAAAATAATACCCCTTTTAATTGGGTGAATAATAATAATGCTTTTGATGGTGACTATATTAATACAAGTACCTATACACAATGCACTATAAATGGTGGTTTCATTAACAATAGAAGAGGTTATGTAAAGTATTCTTTCCCTCAATTAACTGGTTTTCCAAATAAATTACAAGTCAATATGGTTATTTCCGGAACAGTCAGTATAAGTGGCGTGGGCGGTAATGGCGAGATAAGAGTTCAATTGATTAATAAAAGCTTTGGAGCCGAAGATATTTTAGGGTATTATAAATTAACGAATGCTCAGACCTCAACAAGTGATTTAATAACAGGAAGCGGTGCTGTAGACACTTCTTCAGCTTATTTTTTAACAGATGCGTTTGATAGTGATACTGAGTGGTTGGCTTCGGGAAGCGGTTGGGGTGAGGGGTTACAATTTAATCTTAAATGTATTTTACAAAGCGGTGATCTTGATGGGGATTTAGAAGGAAATTTTAGAATTTTTGACGTTGCAGTTCAAGCTGATAACCAATTAGACTTTACTGAAACAACTAAAACAGGAAAACTCGTAGCTTCGAAAGTCTTAGATGATATTGAATATGTTTATTCAGGTGGTGATGGGTTGCCAGACAATGGCTGGAATAGTAGTGCTGCAATAACAACTATAATCGCTGCACATAGGGATTTACTTCACAGAAATACAAGTTACACTAATTCAAATACACCCGATAATTGGAGTGCGGTTAATAGCGCTAAAGACTGGGCAGTAAGATATTGGATAAACGAACCTGTTGAATTGCTGAAGGTTCTAGAAAAACTTCAATATGAAGGTGGTTTTATTTTTAGATTTAATGGGCAAGGTGCGGGAGAGTATATTTTTATACCAGATAGCATAAGCACAGACCATACATTAAGTACTGGCGATTTAAACAATATTGAAATATCTTTATTGCCGATGGATAGAATAGTAGCTAGGATGGATATAGAATATGAGAAACATCCGATATCGAATTATGTTTCAAAGGTTATAGCTTCTAATAGTAGTACGATAAGTGATTTATTAATAGGTGCAAATGAAAACAAAAAGACTATTAGGTTAGATGCTAATGTTTCAGCGCCTGCAAATTCACCTTCAAGCAGCCCTAATGACGATTTCTATACTTACTATGATAATATATTAGGCGATCAAAAAATAATCGTTAGCGCTGATGTAGTTTCCCCAAATTTTTATGGTATTGATGTTGGGGACTTTGTAGCTTTTGATACAATGCCAGTTAATCCTTTTAGTAATAGTGATTGGAGTGGTAAAGATTTTATAGTGACAAGCGTATCAAGGCAAGTCGGTAAATTAAAATGCGAATTTAGAGAGGTTTAAATGGCTAAGACTTTTTATTATGATTCAGTAGGTTTATTAGAATCAACAATTAACGATGGTACTTATGCAAATCCGTCTGGTGGAGTATACACATTTTCAGATGCTGCTACTATCACGAATGAAGAAAGAGCGGTAGATCAATCTATTTCTACTGCTATGACATCATTTGCAGTTAATGATGCTCTTCAATTTAATTTGGGTAGTGCAAAGGCTGTTGATTTTATAGGTGTTAATTTTACAGCAGCAGATACTGATAATTTAGAACTTTGGTATGATACTTCAGCTAGTGGAGCATTAGAAGCCAAATCCGTAGCTATGACAGCAAGTTTTCCAGTTGGCTGGACATTTAGCGAATTTACATCAGCAGCCAAACAGTATTGGACTCTAGTTGCAATAAATGGGACTATTACTGGTTTATCTGAAGTAATTATTGGGAGTAAACTAATTTTTGAAGTCAATCCCGATTTAGGGACTGGTGAAGTTAATGAATTCGGTACTACTATAAATACAAGTATTGGTGGAATAGAATATGCTATAAAAAATCACGAAACAAAAAAGAATATCAGTTTATCTTTTTCAAGTATAAGTGAGACTTTTAAAGAATCCTTACAAAGCATGGAAGAAAGTGTTCAAAATTATAAAAAATTCATTTATTCTGAAAATGGTACAACTGGGCCATTTCATTATGTGAGGTTAGGTAAACCAATAAACTTTAAGGAAGTTTCTTCAACAAGATATTCAGCCAATATATCTTTAAACAAGCAACTTTCTTAGTTTTTTATTCGTATTTTTTTATTATATTTCTACCCTGTGTCAGAGGTGTTCAAGGCGGTTCTCCTATCGTCTTTATTCACAAATATAAAAGCACCTCTGGCATCCCTCTTTAAATTATAAGGGTTTACATACCCTAAAAATAATTTAAAATAACCCTTTACTTTTTAAAAAAAGGGTTTTAAGATTAGTTGTGAATAAAATAAACAATAAGGAGTTTTCAATGGACAATTTTAACGAAATGGATTTGGGCTTATTAGATTCTTTACTAATGGAAAAGCTTGACAATCTAAATAACAAATTAAGTAATGATGTTTTATCTGAATGGCAGGAATCTAAACTTGAAGATGAAAAAAAGAAATTATGGGCTTTAAAAACCAAGTTATTTTCAAACCTTCTTAAAGGAGGTAAGTAATGAAAAAACTATATGATGGTCAATTTAGTAAAACGCTAAACGAAACTCAAGAGGGTGATTTTGTGAATCTTGGGCTTTCAAGGTTTCCTATTGGTGTTTGTACATATAGAACAAATGACTGGGTGCAATTTAACAATGTTAAAAAGAATGGTATCACAGGCACATATACTCATTGTTTCGTAAAAGGTTCATATGGGTGGGAAGATGTTCATAAATATATTGAATGGAAAAGGAGGTAAGTAATGGATAAAGAGCAAAGAGAGTTACTTATTGAGCTTGTTAGGGTAGAAAGGAGAAGGCTTGGCTTTCTTCGTAAGAATTTTTATTCTCATACTAAAGATGGAAAATCAATAAGATTAGAAATTTTATTATGTAATGAAACTTTAAAATCTTTAGAAGGAGGTAAGTAATGTCTTTTATAGGTAATGTTAGTGAGTGGAATCAATTTTCACAAGATGTTAAAAGTTCTAATAATCAAAACCTTGAGGATGCACAAAGTAACGTAAAGGATTATTGTTATAAGTGTGAGAAGGAAACACTTGGGTGGGAAGATACTTGGGTTTGTCCAGTAGATGGAAGGCAGTATGAGTTTTATTGTTATAAGTGTTGTGAAGATGAAGGAGGTAAGTAATGACTAAACCCCCTTATGATTTTAAGTTTCATGCTGAAATAAGATATGAAACAGAAGATTGTTTCAATTTTACAAATGCAAATGGTAACACCATAGGTCAAATAAAAGAAGATATTCTAAGAGTATGTACAAAGTATGAAAAAAGAAGTCCAAAGATAGTAACCATTTTAGGCAAATCAGTATATAATGATAGCTATAATGAATATATTTATTTGTTTGCTAATACTACTTTTTTTACAGAAAATGAGAGTGTGAAGAACGCTTTAAAACATATAACCGAGGAGGGTAAAAATGCCAGTACCATTTAATCAAAAATTATCTCAACATACTGAAAAACAATACCTAGAATTAGAGACTAATTATTTGAACCTTTATAATTTCGTTCAGAGTCTTTTGACTATAACAGAAAACAAAGATATTGATTCTGATTCTCAAAGATTAAGTCATTTTAATGCTTTGACTATTAGGGTGACTGAAGGCGTAAAAAGATTTGAGAAATTCACAAAAGACCTTCGGGGCAATCTACTAAAAGGGAACTCCGCATCTTCCGACCCCGAAGGCAAACCATATGAAGTTAGGATATTAACTACTAAAGAAGAAAAAGATTTAATTATTGAGTCTTTAGAACATATGGCTTGTAGTTACCCTGATTTAAAAATATCAAAAATGTTTCAATCAATAGCAGATCAAATAAAATAGGAGAAATACATGAGTCAAAATAAACAAATTAAACATTATTTAGAATCTGGCGGTAAACTTACACCGATAGACGCTTTAGATAAATTCGGTTGCTTCAGGTTGGCTGCCGTGGTACACAACCTCAGAGAAGAAGGGTTGGAAGTAGAAACTAAAATAATCAAAAATGGGCAAAAATCTTTTGCTCAATATTACTTAAAAAACCCTACAGGGAACAAAGACCAGTACAAATTATTTGGAGGTGTTAAATGATTGTATTAAATATAGCGGAATGGATTGCAAACCTTTTAATTTTAGGTCTAGCAGGGTTTATTTGGTTTATTGTTATATTTGGTTTCATGATGTTGGTTTCAGTAGCTGCAAGAGGAATTAGGGAGGTTACTGATGGTGAATAAATATCAAAAGAAAATAGAATCATTCTTTAGTTTTATGGAAGTTATGTTTTTTATTTTAGTTGCAGTTTCAATGTTAAATTTATTTTTTCAATTAATAACAAGATAAGGAGTAGTAATGTTTTTACAATTAAAAAAATCCACTCATATAGATAAAACTTTGAGTGTACAACTAAGGGAAGACCCCATACAAATTCAGGGAAAAATGAACAATTTTCAAAAACTAGAATATGAATTGCCAGTTACAAATATTGGTGATAATTATTCAGCAGAAAAATGGGGAGATAAAGACGCAATTACATTCAAAAAAGGAGATAATCTTAATTTAAAATGTACAGGTGCTTTATATTCAAAATTAGTTGATTATTCAAAAGCCGAATTAGTAGATATAACAATGATCCCAACTGATAAAGGAGTAACGTGGAGAGTTGCACCAAGTATAAGTCAATGGGAAAAACCTGTGGATGATGGAGGCGTAACTTCAAAACCTTATGGATATGATTCTGTTAAAAATAGAGATGATGGAAGAAGTTTAGAGATAAAATGGGGAATGGCTTTTAATAATGCAACTAGATTAATAAATAGTGTCGAAGGCGAAAACAACATTAATAAGAAGGTTGAAATGATACAAGAGATTATGCCTAAGATGTTTGAGATTGCTTGTTCAATGAAGCCTTTAACAGACCACGTACTCCCTAGTGAAATTAAAAAAGCAAAGGAGAATGATGATGACTTACCATTTTAATTCTAGCCAATCGAACGCAAATCTTCTCAGAAAAAACATGAGGAATAAAACTACACTAAAAGGGTATATTAAATTTTATGAAGATTTATTAATAAGAGATAAAATACTACCCAATGGTGGCGCTTATAAAAGATTGGTTCAGTTAAAAGAAAGGTTCGTGAGTACTTACTGATGAAAAAACCTGAAAAAGTTAAATTGAATAAACTTGTTAGGGAATTATGTTTGCTTAGGGATAAGCATTGTTTGAGGTGCGGTAAAACTACTGCACTTCAGGCATCTCATATTTACCCTAAAGGAAAATACCCCAAGATGCAGTTTAATCCAGATAATGTTAAGATACTTTGCTTAGGTTGCCATCTTTATTGGTGGCATAAACACCCTATAGAGGCTCATAAATGGGCGGAAAAAACTTTAGGGAAGGCAAGGTTAAGTAGATTAAAAAAACAAGCGAATACGATAAATAAAACACTTTGGGATTTTAAAGAAATACAAAGTGAATTAAAAAAACAAATAGGAGAATATAATGGCTAAAAGATTCGTAGATACTAAAATGTGGGATAAAAGTTGGTATAGAAGATTGAAAAGTAAAGACAAATTGATATGGGTGTACTTATTAACTAGGTGCGACCATGCTGGAATTTGGGATGCCGACTGGGAAGCAATGGAATTTTTTATCGGTGAAAAAACAACTTACAAAGATACGGCACCAGCTATATTAGAAAAAATGGTTCGAATAAAAGGGAAAAACCAGTATTTTATACCATCATTTGTTAGTTTTCAATATGGTGAGTTGAGAGAAAATAGTAAACCACATTTGAGTGTGATTAAAAGATTATCAGAAAAGAACTTATTAAACTCTTTGAGTAGGGTTCAGATAACCCTTAAAGATAAAGATAAGGCTAAAGGTAAAGAAAAAACTAAAGAACTAAGGGAAGCTGAATTTAGTAGAAATTGTTTTGAAATTGCTAAAAAAGTAGGGGGGATAAGTGAAAACGTGGTTGATAGTTTTATTGATTATTGGTCTGAGTCAAATATAAATGGCTCTAAAATGAAATTTGAAATGCAAAAAACTTTTGATATTAAAAGAAGAATATTAAAATGGGCAAATAACATAAAAGAATGGGGTCTTGAAAAAAAGAAAAAAGTTTCTTTTGAAAGTTCTTTTCAAAAAACACCAACAGGTCTCTATAAAGCATATTGTTCTAAATGCGGAAAAAGAGAAATGCCAAATGACAAATGGCAATTAAAAGAAGGTTCTAATTGTTGTAGGGTTGATTACACACCCGAGTTTACAAATGGATGAAAGTGAAAAAATACATATAATAGAATATATCCTTAAAATGACAGATGAAAATAATTATTATTCTAAAAGCTTTAAACATAAAAAAAGTGTACATAGAAAATATAAATTGGATGATGTTATAAAATATTGTAATATGTGTAAAAGAACTTGGAGTAAAGTTCCTGATTGGGTAGATAAAACGATGGTTAGGGTCTACCCGAAAGGAATTATCCCAAAAATAGGAAAAAAAAATAAATATTGCCCAACTTGCGAGGAGAAAAAAAATGGAAGAACTTGAATTGTTTGATATGGCGCCTAAAGAAAAACATGGTGAAATACAGGAAACAGATATAGAATACTTGGTTATAGCCTTTGATGGTGAAAAGAAAAAAAAAATAATAAAGATGCTTGAATTCCTTTGTGATAAGGGTGGTATAAAAGCATATGCAGATTATCTTTATAAAATAGTAGGAGAGAATTATGAAAAAAATAATTGCTAATTTTAAATTGAATGGTATACAATTAAAAGATAAGGTCAATACGTTTGCTAAAGGAACTGACTATGATACTTTAATTGATTATGATTGTAAAGTGTATAACAAATTAGGTGAGCCAGTTTTATATTTTATAAAAAATTATATAGAACCAGATATATTAAAACAGGCCTATGATTCAATGAAAACTTCTGCGAAACCCACGAATAATAGAGGATCAGCAAGTGGAGGTGAAAGGAAATTGAGAATTTTAAAAGACGGTAGCGTAGGTAAAGTGAGTCAAACTTATATACCTGGAACTGAAAAACAATTACAGGTATTAAGTGGTATCGCTGGTTATTTTGACAGGAACGCCCATTATGATATATGCAGAAAAACAGCTTTTAATAAACAAAATATAGAAAAATTTAATAAAGCTATGCCATTAATTAATAGTGTTGACAAAGGTTTTAAAGAGTATGTACCAGAAAGACATAAAAAACAATATAGAATGATGAAAGCTACTGACCCGAATTACAGAATAGGTGAAACTGCTTTCACTACGATAACTATAAATAAAGATTATAGAACCTCATACCACTATGATGCGGGAGATTATGAAAAAGGTTTTGGCAATTTAGTAGCGTATTGTCGTGACATTAAACCGATGCACTTAGTTTTACCAAGGTATGGAGTAGGGGTAGACCTCAAAACGAATGATCTTTTATTACTTAATGTTCATGAGTTACATGGTAATACTGAGTTTATACCTGATGGGCCTGACCCTGTTAGACTTTCTTTCGTGATGTATTATCGTAAAAATATGTGGAAATGTTTACCGCCGAAAGAAGAGTTGAAAAGAATACAGGCTAATCAGAGATTAGTTGCTCAAAAATATTTAAGAGGTGAATAATGCCGTTTTCTTATTGTGATTTAAATAATGTTGAAGAAGTAAAAAAATTAAAAAGTAATATGGATTTTAGAAAACCTATATATAGAAGAGAAGTTTTTATGAGGTTTTATGAATTTCACTTAAAATATAAAAGCCATCCGGGATGTGTTTATTATTTGTTTCCAAATTTAATAGAAAAAATGAAATTAAATACAGAACAAAAATTTTGGTTAGCATATATAAATGGTGTTACTCAAAACATGTGTACAACATATGTTATTTTTAGAAATTTTCCTGATTATAAAAATATTGATTTAGAAAAATTGACAAGGTGGCATAAAAACAATTGGAGGAAGTTAGATTATGATACTGACAGAAGGTACCAGAAAGGTCATTTAATAAAAATGATTTTAAATTATAAAAATGTTGTGGGTGATAATCAATATAAATATTTTAAAAATAAAACTTTTGAACAAATTTGGGAAAATGTTTATAATGATTTCTATATGTTCGGAAGGTTAAGCACCTTTAGTTACCTGGAGTATTTGAAAATAATAGGTCTTGATATAGTTCCTGGGCATTTATATTTAAATGATTATACGGGAAGCATGAGTCATAGGAACGGGCTACTTAAAGTAATGGGGAGAGATGATTTAGATCAGCATAAAAGTAATTTGAATTGGGATAATAAAATAAAATTACACACAAGTGAAGTAATAGAGCAGTGTAAAAAGTTCGGGGAAAGCTTATTGAAGGAATCAAAATTAAGATTTGAAAGTAAAAAATTTTATGAAGATGTTAATTATTTTACAATTGAATCAACATTATGTACATATAAATCTTGGTACAGAAAAAATAGAAGATACCCTAATGTTTACAATGATATGTTTTATAACAGAATTAAAAAAGCTGAAAAAATTTGGGGTAATAAATTTGATATATTTTGGGATATTAGGAAAAAAAACTTGCCTAAACAACTTAGGTTGGAAAACAACATAAATGATCCAGGTCTTTCGAAAGTGAAACAAAACTATTTTAGAAAAACTGGGGAAGTGCTGATGATGGATTTAGAATGGGATTGTTTTGAAAATAATTTTAATAAAAAAATACAGGAGACTATATTATGTTTCGCGTGAATTTAATAGGCGGTGTACCAGCTACTGGGAAAACAACCATAATGAAGGAAATAAAAAAACAATTACAAGTTGATAGTTTTTTTGAAAAAGGCATATTAAAGGGTTATACTGATAAGAAAAAAGATAATTATATTTTTGGAGTATATAATAATGAATTATTTGAGGGTACTGATAAATTAAGCATGGCCGTACAACCTAAAGCAATAGAGTTCATAAAAGAAAAAAAATTCCAATCAATTTTTATTGAAGGAGATAGACTTTTTAAACCTAGCTTTATAAATGAAATTAAAAAAATAGTTGATTTGAATATATATATATTGCAAGTTGATAATCAAAATATAGAAAACAGGCACATATTAAGAGGCGACGAACAATCAGAAAGCTGGTTAAGAGCTAAAAAAACTACTGTAGATAATATAAAAAATAATCACCCAGTACATCTATTGATTAATAATAATAAAACTCATATAATAGAAAATATAGAGTATATAATTAGAAATGGCAAAAGTAAAATAAAAAACCCTCTCCAAAAAAGTTTATTTTAAAACAATCATAAATAAAACTTTTATTTATTGCCATTTGGTTTTAACATTATATGTGAATAATAAAAAAAATAAGGAGTTTTAGAATGGATTTATTAAAAACTGTGAATAGGTTTTGTGATTATAATGAATTTTTACCTGCTGAGCTTTATACTATCGGCTTAGGTCAAGTAATCGTCAGGTATGAAACGAATCAGAATAAAGAGTTTAATTCTTTTGTGTTAAAATTAGATGAAATGTCATATTTACATATTTTGAGTTATAGTATCATATCTTATGATGATTTTACGATAAGAATTAAAAAGGCGGATAGATAAATGACTATAAAGCAAGTAGAAACTAAAGTGAATGAATTAAATAATATAAGAGGGTTTGAGAAAGAAGTATATTCTCTTGACGAAACAGGTAAATTCAAAGCCAACCCAAATGTGTTTTATATTGATAAATCGTATGGGGGTTATAGTCTAAACCAAGTTGCTAAGAACGGAAAAGGTTCACATGCTAGAACGCTGAGGTCGACTAAAAAAGAATTATACGAGTATGTCCGCTACATAATAGAAGGGTATTATATGGCTCAAAGAGATAATTCTATACATAGATAAAAATTGCCCTCTAAAATAAAATTAACCGAGTTTAAATGTCAAATTAAAAAGGTTGTTATTCCGTGAGGGCAAAAAATTAAGTTTTAATAAATATGTTATATTGTGAATAAAAAATAAAATTAGGAGATTTTATGAATATATTTGTATTAAGTGAAAACCCTTTAAAAGCAGCTGCAATGCAACATGATAAGCATGTAGTGAAAATGATATTAGAATCAGCTCAAATGTTATGTAGCGCCTTTGAGCCTGAACATAAACCACCTTACAAAAGAGCGTTTTACAACCACCCTTGTACAATATGGGCTAGGCAAAGTGCTAAAAATTATAACTGGTTACTAATTCACGCAGTGGCGTTAGCAACTGAATACACTTACAGGTATAATAAAACGCATGCGTCAGTGAAAGTGATATCATGGTGCTGGAATAATTATGAGAATTTAATAAAATTCCCTAAAAAAGCGAAAACCAAAAGACCCTTGGCTATGCCTGATCAATATAAAACTAATGACGCTGTGGAGTCATATATAAATTATTATCTAGGGGAAAAGCTAAATAACGCTAAATGGACTAGAAGAAAAAAACCAGATATATTTGATGTATAAATAAACCCTTAATAAACCCTTTACTTTTAGAATATTCTTTTTTAAGTTTAGTTGTGAATAATAATTACTTAATAAAAAATAGGAGTTCTAAGATGAGTCAATTAAGAGGTAGTTTACATAATAGGTTGATGGAGGGTGGGGTTTATTCTATAGATTCAAAAGTAAAAGTAGGCACACCATCGACAATAACTGGTTATACTGACAGAAACCCAGCTACTGTTGTTAAGATTGAAGAAAAAAAGAACTACAATCTAATCTATGTGCAATTAGATGACTATACTGCAATACATAAAGACATACACGCTGAAAGTCAAAAATGGGAATACAAGAGAAACACTAACAACCCTGTTAAGATGTTTAAAGAAAAGTTAGTTACTGTTACAAGGGAGAGAAAGACCTACTCTGTTTCATTTACTAATAAAAAAACTAATGAGATTTGCAAGTTTCAACAGATAGGTAATAATGATATTGATTATTCTTCAAAGGGATGTAAAACAAGAGAGGAATTTCTAAAGGAATGGACTTGGGTAGATGGTAGTTTTAAAAGAGTTGGAACTATTATAGATAATGTTGAGAGAATACAATATACTCCAGTAGTAAGAAGTAGAACAACTAACAGATTAGTCAAAGGATGTGATGGAGTCATTATGGGTCGTAGAGAAAAATACTATGATATTAGTTTCTAGTTAATAACTACATAAACCTAAAAAGCCTCAATTAATTTTGGGGCTTTTGTGTATTTTATAAAATATCATTTTATTTATAAATTAAACCCTAACTAGATATAAGAAAAATATGAAAGTGAATAGAAAAAAAGAAGGTATAGCGATAACAACTGAATTGGTTGGTATTAAAAATTTAAAGATGACTGGTAATTATAGATTAGAATTTGACGTGTTTGAAATAGATAGTCCTAAGGTAGCCGAACTTATAATGAAACTGAATAAAGCGTTCATGATGGCGCTTGTAGAGGTTGATTAATGGTTGATAAACAAACGGACAACAAACGCAAGGACGGTAAGTTTAAAAAAGGTAATAAAATTGGTAATAGGTGGAAAAAAGGTGAATCAGGTAACCCTGATGGTAGAAGAAATGCTTATACTGATTTAATAAAAGATTTTAGCTTTAAAAAAAGCGGTGATAGGGAAAGAAGGGAGGTTATAGTAGCTAAGTTGTTTTCATTAGCTGAAAGAGGTGATTTAAGGGCTATGCAGTTTATTATAGAAAGGTTGGAAGGTAAAGCATTAGAAAGACAGGAAAGAACAAATAAATCTGAACCTATACAAGTGATGGTGATTGACGATGATTAAATACGAGTTTTTAATAAATGATAATAATAAAAAAATAAAATTTAAAATAAATAAAAAGATTGAAGAGTTTAAATTTAATTCTGATTCTAGTTATTTGGATAAAATTCTATACAAAACAAAAAAACAGCAAACTTTTTTTGATGGACCTTTTTCTATTAAAATGAAATGCTATGAGAATATTAAAAAAAACATAGAAGGTAAGTATAAAACTTTCTTTGATCTTTATGGTGGTATAGGTATCACTGCTAAATTGTTTGAATTAGATGAAAAAAATACATATGTAAATGATTATGATGTCGAGTGCTATAATATATTAAATAATAATTTTTTAAGCAAAAATGTATATAATGAAGATGCTTTTAAAATGGTTTATGAAAATAAATTTGATTTAGTTTTAGCAGATTTTAATGACTTAACAATTAAAAGAATAAAAGGTAAATACAAAAAAGTATTAGAAGATATATTTAATAATTCTAATAAGTATGTTATTCTTAATGATTGCTCTATATATCATTTGAAATTTGGAATAGATAAGTATACGATTTATGAAAAAATGATGGGGATTGATATAGAAAAAACAAGAATTGGGTTTTTTAATTCATTGAAAAAGTATTATAAAAAAATATTCCCAAAATGGTCAATGGTTCAAGTCGAGTATAGTAATGATAGTTCTTTTATATTGTTTGAAAAAACTGAAGTATATTCTAAATTAAAAATCAATAAAAACAATAAAGAACAATTAATTAAATCAAAACCAGTTTACATTACATACGAGCATAAGTTATAATGATTAACTGGAATGTGAATAACACTAGAAAAGAAATCCTGAATGACCCTTCTAGGTTTAAAGTGATAGTCGCTGGTAGAAGGTGGGGCAAGACTGTTTTGAGCCTTATGTACTTATTGAAAGATTCATTTCAACCAGGAGAACGCAGGTGGTATATAACACCAACTTACAGGCAAGGAAAAATGATAGTGTTTCCTATACTCAGGCAAATGTTTAATGGGTTCGTTGGGGCTAAATTAAACGAGTCTGAAATGAGCGTTATGTTTGAAAACGGAGCAGAATTATCAGTAAAGGGTGCAGATAACGAAAACAATTTAAGAGGTGTCGCATTAACAAAAGTTGTAATGGATGAAATGGCTTATATAAAACCAAACGTATGGGAAGAAATTGTATACCCTATGTTAGCAACTACCAAAGGGCAAGTCTTATTTATAGGTACGCCAAGCGGTTATGATACGATGTATGAATTATACAGTAAAGGGCAAGCAGACCCCGAATGGAAAAGTTGGCAATTTAAAACTATTGATGGTGGGTTTGTACCTAAAGAAGAAATAGAAAGAGCGAAAAGAAGTATGGACAAAGTTATATTCAGGCAAGAGTTTGAAGGTTCTTTTGAAACTACTGGTAACAGGGCAGCGTATAATTTCGAGCGTGAAACCCATTGTAAAAAGGCGGATCAGCTTTCAAGTAAACTATGGTGGGGTGTAGACTTTAATGTAGATTTTATGACCGCAGTATTGGCCTGTGAATATACTGACGGAACTATACATTTTTTTAACGAATTAAGGTTAAAGAATAGTAATACAGAAGAACTATCTATTGAGATGAAAAAAGTTGCACCAAGCATTGAATGCTACCCCGATCCTGCAGGAAAGGCCAGAAGCACAACTTCAAGGCGCTCAGACCATCAAATATTAAGGGATCATGGTTTTTTAATAAGGGCTAAGAAATCACACCCTAGCCATATAGATAGACTAAATGCTTTGAATAGAAAACTGAAAGATGCTGAAAGTAAAATCGGGATGACTATTGATCCTAAATGTATATATTTAATTAAAGACTTAGAGCAATGTCAAAAGGATAAAAGGGGTGGGTTGGCCAAAGACAACGCAGAATTAACTCACGCACTTGATGCTTGTTCATATGCTATAAGCCATAAATTTCCAATAAGAAGGATGGTTGGTACGAGCGTGAGTTGGTAATGTATAATAAATTAAAAGGGAAAGGGATAACGACTAAACAACACGAAAGGAATAAATAAGATGTATGATTTTGGAAAATCTGTAAATAGAGTAGTGATCCCTGAACTATCAGAACAAGCAGTCTTGCAAAGTGTAAAAGATGCTGGTAGGAATTATGTTGAACAAGAGCATTATAATTTGATGGAGTCGTTAGATTTTTATTATAATCAAAACTTAGACACTCATATAGAGCCATGGTTTGCTAGTGAGTCGTTAAGCCAAGTGCCTCCCTTTATAAGTTCTTGCGTTCCTAGGTTTGCTCGTTCAAGAATGATGCTATATAAACAACCCCCTAAAAGATTAATTGGTGGTGAGAATAACGACGATTATAATGAGTTGGCTTATAAGCTTAATTCAAAAACTAGAGAGTTTGCTGAATTATCTTGGCTATTAGGGTGTTGTTATTTCAAATCAAGGTTTAATGAAAGGTATCAAAGGTTGGAATATGAAGTGTTACCTAAAGTCCAAGAGTATTATTTTAGCGGTGATTCTGAGCCTTATGGCTATTCCTACGAAATAGAAAGCTATGAGTACGACAATAAAAGATTTGTTTTTTGGTCTGAGGATAGAGATGGTATTCAAGGTATGCACTTTGAGTATGACCAGAAAGGAAAGAGGTATGCGGTTGCAGGTAACCTTGATATGATTAATCCTTTTGGAATAGTTCCTATCAGTAAAGTTCAAATGACTAAAGGAAGTTATGATGTAACGAGAACCGCTTTACATATCGCAATCGCTATGACTGAAATTGCTTTGTCTGTTCGGTTTAGACTAGGTCAAGCTGTATTTACAGGCATAGAAGAAGGCCAAAGCAAATTAACTGCTGGTATAGACAATGCATATGTTCTACCTGAAGGCGCTTCATTCAATTATGTAACCCCTGGAGGTAATTTAGTTGAGTTAATAGAAGCCACTAAATCTATGGCAAATCAAGTTGCTGAAAATAACCAATTAAGAATTAGGTGGGGTGATTCATCTGGTAACGCACCGAGCGGTGAGGCTTTAAAGATTTTAGAAATAGAAAATTTAGAGGCTAGGGAAAGCGATGTTCCTTATTTTAGGGAATGGGAAAACCAAAGATATAACATAGATAAAATTATATTAGAAAAATATAACATACTAAACCTATCAGAAGATTATTCAATAGACTTTGCTGAAATCAGTTTCCCGATGGCTCCCCAAGAAGAAAGAGCCTGGTTAGATTGGAAGTTAGAAAATAATGTAATGAGTCAAAAAGAATTATTATTGTATTTTAATCCTGATATGTCTGATGAAGAACTTGAAATGAAAATGTCTAATATCATACAGGAAAACCAAACTATTGCAGAAAGTCAGCAACCTCAATCAACATTTCAAAAAATATTAAATGGCTCAAGTACAACCAGCAGTTGATGCTTTTATAAGCGAAGTTGAGGAACTTGAGAAAGGGTTCAATAAAAATTTAAATATTGCTATTAAGAACCTATCAAAAGCAAGTGATACAGAATTAATAAATTCACTCACCCAATTAAACTTATTTGATGAAATAATAAAGAGCGGTTATGGTGAATCTTTAAATAGGCTAGACGCTCAGTACAGTATATTACTTGAACAAGCTGTTAGGGAGGCTGAAAAGAGGGGTGTTACGGGCTTAGGTGGAGCTGGTTTACAAGGTTTAGAAGTATTAAAAGACCTTAATATTGATAACTTGCTTGATGAAGCTAATAGGCATTCTAATATATTAACACAGCAATTGTTTCAAAACCTTTATGCTGGTTTACCGCCTAATCAAATTATAGAAAATTTAGCAGGTACAAATTTAGCAGGCCACCAATTAGCGGTGGCGACTTACACTGGTATTAAAACTTTCGATGATACTGCTAGATATAAAATATTTGAAGGCTTAGATGTTAAATGGACTTATTTCGGCCCATTAGATGAAAGAACTAGAGATAGTTGCAGGAATACTAAAGGGAATGAACCTGAAGGTGGGTATACAGAAAAGCAAGTATTGTCAACCGAAACGCCTTTCGGATTGAGGGGTGGTTATAATTGTCGTCATTCTTGGGAGGTGAGGTGAAATCTAAAGATATAATGCCCTTTGAAAAAAGAAAGTGGTTAGAACTTGGCGGTAAACTTGTTACTAGAATATTAGAAGATACTGAAAAGGGTATAAGCCAAGATGCTGCTGGTGGTAAATTTCGTAAGTACAGCGAAGATTATGAAAATAAAAAGAAAACAGGTAAAGCGGGACCAAAGGGAGTTTCTAATAATAAGCAAGTGTCACCCCCAAACCTTAGATTAACAGGTGCGATGCTTAATTCGTTAAAGGCTCAAAAACCTACAAGCGAAAGTGTTGAATTAAATTATAGGGAAGGGTTAAAATTTGAGGGTAATGCTAAAAGAAAAAGAAATGTGTACGGACTTAATAATAATAATGAAGAGTTCGTTAGGAAGTTTTTTAGGGAAGAAATAGATAATAGAATTATAAAATTTAGCAAAAAAGATATTATAGTTGATTTAAAAATATAATTTAATTATCAGCATTTTATAAAATAACTTTTTCGAAGTAAATTAAAGCAACTAAAAGGGAATGACAGAATGTCTGAAACTAAAACAGAAAGTGTACAAGATAATGTACAAGAGGTGGCAACTCAAAGCCAGAATGAAACTAATGAAAAGCCTGATGTCAATAGTTTTATAGCAGAAAGCAAGAAGTATAGAAGTAGGGCGCAAGAAGCAGAAGCTAAATACAGCGAATTAACTAAAAAACTTGAAAAACAAGAAGAAGAAAAGTTGGTTCAGCAAAATAAGTGGGAAGAATTAGCAAATAAACGCCAATCAGAAATAGACTCTATGAAATCTGATTATGAAAGGCTGAAAGGCGCTGAAATGGCTTATAAAGATGAGCTTCTGAGTTCTTTAAGCGAAGAGGAAAGAGAATCATTTAAAGATTTAACAACCACCCAGCTTAAAGTTAT
>Ga0181411_1000272_pt1 | contig 18054 bp, 33 predicted proteins | sample 34SPOviralmetaG_FD_130114 | JGI IMG/M metagenome (GOLD analysis project Ga0181411, IMG submission 130114) | Marine viral communities from the oligotrophic San Pedro Time Series (SPOT) site, San Pedro Channel, CA, USA - 34 SPOT_SRF_2012-07-09 | ecosystem: Environmental > Aquatic > Marine > Strait...
CGTTCAATGTATTGGTGGTCGTGGTCAAGCTTTGTGGAGCGAGACCTGCAGAGGGTTTGATATTTGTGCCACTAGCTGTGTATTCATAACCCGTACGATATTCGTAGGAGTTAATGACTTCAACAACCTTAGATGTTGTTTTTGTCGTGCTTGAAAGTGTTCCTTGCTGAAAGTTAGGAACGATTGGTACGGCTGCCGCTGGGGCAGCCAAAAGCAACAACAGCAGGATTCTCACTTGATAGTTAACTCCTGAATAACTTGTCCGATTGCAGTAGTACCAGCCGACCCTGCTGTAATCGCTATTGCACCATCTGTAGCAATCGTTCCAGCTAAAGTGCCAGCAACACCGCCTGCAGTTGTTGTTGTGTTCCCGAATATTGGCAAGGCAGGGACTACACCAGCAGTGACAGTTGTTGAAAGTACGGTTGGAACGTCGTCACCTTCTAAGTACGTCTCTGAATAACTAAAGCTGTCACCAGCAGTAGTAATACTGTAAGCACCAGGAGTATACCCAAGAGCAGTCCCGGAAGTAAGTGTCCCCAACACAGGAGTAGTGTCCAAAGTGACGTTAGAGCCAGATACTGCCATATTGGAGCCGAGTCGAATTGATTGGGACGCTGCTCCATCAACAGTTAGTGAGATTGAGGATTTAATAGCGTGCGTAATATCCGCCGAAGCAGGACTTATCGCAAAAAACGTTAGGCACGATACAAAGAGAAAACGTCTCATTTGGGTTTGGACGTAGAGGACTGTTCCTTGATTGTAGGCTCTTCTTTTTTTGATTTTTTGTTGCCCCCAACAGCTAAGCCAAAGGAGGCTGCCGTTCCACTCAATATGGAAGCTGGGTAGGTGGGATCAAGCGACTGCTTAAAGACGCCTAGGTAATTTGCGGTCAGGATTGCCATTGCCCACGCAAGCAGCACAACCTTGATTACATCTCCTAAACGTGAGTTGTCTTGTTCTTGCTCTTGCTTAGCCTGTTCTTCTGCCATGATGAGTTCACGCTAGAGGTCGAATGGTGGTTGAAATCTGGGCTGCTGTTGCTGGTGCGTCAATAGGCGTGGCTGCTTCTGGCATCAAAGGCGCCAACCGCGAGACACAGCATGGAAGGGATTCGTTGGTACGTCTGACTTCAGCTGTCGATAATTTAGCGTCACGAATGGATGTGCTCCACGCTGATCTGCGCGTAAGGGATCAGGAGCTATTCGCTCGAATCTCAGATCTAGAGCAGAATGTCGCCAGGCTTGAGGGTCATCAAAACCGCGTTTAGAATTTTGGGAAATGCAGGTTTCTGATGCTTCTGCTTATCCGGCCAATCTTGTTTCGTTTCTTGCAATCAGATGGCGTCAAGAAATTAGTCGTTGATCTTTTGACTGCATACTGCAAGACCACTGACAACACTGTTGACGACAAGGTGGTGGATTTCGTCAAAGTCAATTTATTTCCAGGTATGCGAGTTGAAAAATAAATGTGGGTTTGGTTCGTAATCGTGGCCTTATCGTTACTGCCCTTCTTCCATTGGTTTCGTGGCACTCCTCACCAACTTGCCGCTATTAAAGAGCTTGAAGAGTCCCTGCCTCAGGAGTTACTTGAGGACGATGCCGCTTGGTTTGATGCGTGGAAAGCATCAGGCATTGATCAAGAGGTCTATACCCCTTATTTCAGCCAGCTCGACAATGCCAGTGGTCAAGGGTATCGAGAGTGCTTCAGCTTAGCAGCAGCAATGGTCGCCGCAGCCTATCGGCGTGTTGAAACGGATGATGAATACAATCAAATCCGTGAAAAGTTTGGCCCGTCAACAGCTGTTGGAGCGCAAATTGAAACGTTAAAGAGCTTGGGTTTGAATGTTGAGTTTCGGATTGATGGTGATGCCGAAATGATTGAGATGGAGATCGAAATGGGAAGGCCGGTTTTGGCGGGTTGGTTGCATAAAGGCAGTATTGACAAACCACAATGCGACAGTGGCGACTGTGGTCACTGGTCTTTGATTACTGGTTATAAGGGCAAGAACAGTAATGATCCACGCTGGGTTATGCAAGATCCGCGTGGCAAGCCTGATTTACTGCAAGGTGGTCATTTCAGCCCTGCAGGAGGAGAGCAAGTCGAAGTAAGGCAGTCTGAATTTAGTCCGCATTGGGAAGTTGACGGACCTGGAACGGGCTGGGTGATTCTTGTTGATGAGAGCTAAGGTACGTTTTTGCCTGTAGGGCGTGGCAGTTCTGTGTGATTGGGAGATCCGTTCTCATTGTGAGGGCGGTCGGATGGTGTGTCCTTTTGACCCAGAGCTAGTCAATCCAGCAAGCCTTGACGTGCTTTTGGGTGATTACCTGATGTGTGAGTCACCAACGCATAAGGAGTTGTTTCGGGTAGACATTGCGAAAGCAACAAAGGATGATCCGTACTGGCTATCGCCCGGCAGCTTTTGCCTGGCTGAGACACGTGAGCAATTTAATCTCCCTAACGACATCTCCGCTCAGTTTGTACTCAAGTCAAGCCGTGCCAGAGAGGGCCTTAATCATCTTCTTGCTGGTTGGTGCGATCCAGGCTGGCATGGAAGCAAGCTCACGCTCGAATTAAAAAATGAGCGTCGTTACCATGATTTGCCTTTGTATCCAGGATTAAAAATTGGTCAGATGGTGTTTCACGTAATGAACAGCGTTCCAGTGCGTAGTTATTCGGTAACAGGCAATTACAACAATCATTTAACGGTGATGCCGAGCGTTGCATGAACTGGGGATATATCAGTGCGTTTTGGACAACAGTTGTGATGAACTGTGTTCAACCTGTGAATTGGGAAGCCTGTCTGCCAGTGCAGGACTGGTTATTCCCCGCTATAGGTGATTACATACGATTTAAGACGGAGGAACCTTATGCTTCCGAAAAGCGAGCCTTACGAGAGTTTCGACTGGATGGTGGTTGAACAGAGCCTTGAAGAAGAGCTTTCGTTGGAACGGAGCATTAGGGAGATTGAGGACTGCGAGAACATTGATGTGTTGTCTCGGTTATGCGTTGCTATGGCGCGTCAACAGTGGCATCAAGGCAAGTTGCTTAAGCAAGCAGTGATGCGTGTTACTGAGTTGGAATCAGTTATGTTCTAGCTCTTTAAGGATGGTGTGAGCTGTCGATTCAAGGGCAACCTTGTACTGCACGTGCTCGTAAACAAGATCTCTTATAAAAGAAGATGGTTTTTGATTTAAAGAGTTTGCCTCTTCGATTAAGAGTTGGGCGTAATCTTCAGCCAGTAGCACGCTAAAGCGAATACGATCTCCGTGCCTATTGGCCATTCCTAAGTGCAACAATGTATTAACATTACCATGATATTGAATCGTCAATTTTTTTCTTCCAAGCACTTGCTTGTGCTGATCGAGCAGAAGAGCGTTGGCGACTTGAGCCTGATCTAATTTTTTTAGCCCCTTCAAGAAGCATTGCGGCCCTTTGAATATCAGCTGTTGTTGCTGACCTAACCGCTAGGTAAAGACGATCCAACATCAATTGCCGTCCTGATTTTGGAAAAGGCATGAGTTATCGCTCCAACCAGTGTTTTGTGGAACGTTATCTCAAGCGTACCTAGCAAGCTTGCTAATCCAGGCAAAATCTTCCATTGGAGTGGCAGTTATTATGCTTACGTCTACCCCGCAAGATAAAGCTGCAGAAACTTGTTCTTGAAAATAATGAGGGTTGCTTTCGTAAGTAACTTGCTCTACTGACAGTGGCCTATGGTCATCGTCATAGGCGGTAAATCGAGCAATGGCAAGCGGAAAATGGTTGTCTTCGTCTTCAACTTGGCAATAGTAAAAATTAATTTTTTGCTGCACGAAGACTTGCTCCTGAAAACTCTGTGAACACTGATGCCACAAGGCTTTCAGCCTGATGACGCCCCAGCAAATTGCCACAACGCTTGCGAACTCTAACAACAGCTCTGTTGTAATCATCAGGCGTAATGTTGAAGCTTGTTTGTGAATTGGTGAGAAGCTCGCGAATCAGTTCTGACCGCTTAACGCCAATACTTTCTGCTTGTTCAGAAAGACGTTTGGCGATGTCTTCCGGGAGGTAGGTTTCGACTCTTTTCATTCCGTGATTTTACGGGTTTCTTTTTGGGTTTCTTGGATTTGTTGGACGATTTAACTCTTGGTTTGGAGCGTACTAGAGCAACGGTTTCAAGGTAGCCCGGAGGATTAGGGATGCCAGCGTTGCTAAGGATTTCGCTCCAATTCACAAAAGTGCTCTCGCGCGTATAGATGCCGTATATGTCCCAACCGTGCCAAAAGCCAGTAATAGCAATTAAAGAGGGTTGGGACAAGGGGTTGGGACAGCTAGATATGTCCCAGGTCTTCCGCTCCAATATCAATCTCAACAGAACCCTCTAAAAGGGTGGGACAAGTAAGCGATGTCTCAGGCTGTTGTCCCAGGGTAGAACCCGCTCCAGCACAAGAAAGTCCTATTGGTTGGGACACTTCTTTTATCTCTCCACGCGCAAGAACAGCCTTATAACTCTTGGTTTGAGAGTTTGTTGGGACGGAAGAGACTACGAGCCCTTTCTTTTCAAGCCTTTGGAGCGTTTTGCGAATAGCGTCATTTGAGCCTTTGATCAAAGAGTCGTAGAAAAGTTCTTCCCTGGTGCGTGTCTCTGGGTGACAGGCACGAAGGCGTTGCAAGACTCGATCAACAACAGAAGCAGGCGAGCTGCCGCTGTTTCCCCCTGTTGGAACGAAATCTCTGATGCTGAAGGAAAGATCTTCTTCCATACGCATTTCGAGCTGAGTGCCTGAGCGCCCTGAGCGAGACTTCTCAACGGTTATAAGGCGGCTATTAGGGCCGACAAGGCGTTTCTCTTCATCTGTCGGCTTCTTCAGTGCCCAAGTCTCGTCAACAGCGTCACGAATGGCTGTAGTGCCTCTGAAGCCTCCATTCTTGTTTGCGTGATGAATGATCAGAATTGTCGAAGGAGGGAACAGCTCTTTGCCTTCCTTGTTCTTGACCCCATTGTTTCGAGTAAGCCAGTAGAGAGGAGATGCAAAATCTGACTTGTTTTCATCGAAGGCTTTGCCTCCACTACAGCCAATCAAAGAATCAATGATCACTAGGGTCGGTTTTACTTCCTGCATCAGTATTTGGAACTGAGCATAATTTTGCAGCTGCCAGTCAGTCTGAATAATTGTGTTTTCATCCATTGGATAATCAATTTCTTCTAACTGCTCTTTGATCTGCATCAATGGCTGGTCTCCATTCAAGATGAGGACTTTGCCCTGTTTGACTGGGACGTGAGCACCACGAACCTCAAAAGACTCTCCCGTAACAATTTTCTTAGCTATAGCCCAAGCTGACATTGACTTACCGTCGCCACCTGCCCCGTAGACAAGGACAACAGAAGGATGAGGTAAAACATCTGGGATAATGTAATCGCGCTTGTAATCAGTTTCTTTTAATTCTGCTGCTGTCATTTTTTTAGTGTCAAGGATAAAGGCTTGATGATCGACCCACATTTTTTCTAAGGCCATGCCATCTCTGAAGCCGCAGCTAAGAGCAAGCTGATGCAATTTGAACTGCACTTCAGCTGGATTTTTAAGCTGAAAAATTATGGCAAGGTCTTCCATACACTTCTCGTAAGTAGTTCTTGAGTCTTTGAACTCTTGAATTACTTTGTCTTCTGCTTTTTTGACAGCTTGGGCCAAGTCGTCTGAGAACCTGAGCCGTTTGGGATCCTCGATGTCAGCTAAATGGATCAATGTCCCAATGCCTACGCCATTGCCCTTGAAAGTGTTCCAAGCGTCAGCACAAGGGTTGGAGTCTTCCCATTCAGAGGCGTAATCAGGATCTTCTGCGGACCATGCTGACCAAAGCATGAAGCCCATTTCATTAGGCAAAGCAGAATTAATTGCCATACCAATTCTGACCCAGTGGTCTCTAGAGCCAGCGCCTTTACATGGGATAACGCCTAAGCAGTCACGAATGATCTCAAAAATTTCGTCTTGAGTGCGATCAGTAAAATCTAGATCGCGTTTGTTGATTGTTTTTGGCGATTGCTTCATCTCAGCAAGCAACCAATCTGGAGCGACAGGAATACTGGAAAGATCACCAGAGAATTTGTACTGACCAGGCTCTGAGTTTTTGCCGCCAGGGTATTCACCAAAAATTACGCCTTGACGTTTGGAGCTCCAAAGGATCTCGTAGTCAGGGCAGTCCTTAGTCCGACCATGTCCGCTTACTTGATTCCAGAGGTCTTCTGGTACGCGAAAAAGGTATTTGGCTGCATTGCTCCTAGTTGATGTGACTGTTGGAGCGCCTTCAAGGGAGGAGCCCCAGACCTTGAGATGCTTTTTTAAGCCAAGGTCAACGTCAAGGATGACGATGCCATTGCCGCGAATACCAGTAAAAACGCCTACGGCTTTAAGGTCTGGATTCCGCTGAATAGCCAAGGCAGTATCGGCAGCATCAAGCTTGCGATCAAAGCTTTCCTGCGTGGGGTTTTTGCCGCCTGCAAGCTTGCCTGAGGGCATTTGTGCCCCTTTGCGGTATATCGGCGCATACACCAATCCAGCTGGAAGTGACTGGACAAAGTCAAGAAGTTTCATGTAGAGTGTCAATTGAACAGATAAACATCTCCGGTCAGCTAGCGGTAGTTGGCCGGATTTTTTTATCTTAGCCCATATTGACAAGGGGCAGCAATGTCTGTAGTTTGTTGGGGCGTCAGGCAACTGACCGAAATTCCAAACAACACATTTTCCCGTGAAAATTTCAGACGATTTCGTTTCAGCTTTTCAATCAGAGCCAGAAAATTCTTCTTCTTCAGCAACAGATTACTTTCGGCCAAAGACCGTAGAACCTGGTAAGCCAGCGGTTTTTGCTTTACTTGAAGAAGATCCATGTGAGTGGTACTTGGTTTGGGGCACACCAGTCGCAGGTGGCAATAATAAGCCTTTCCGTTTTTTGGAAAAGCCAAGCGATGAAGACATTGAGTTGGAGCTTGGCAAGGCTTTTACCCGTGCTTTGAACTATGAAAAGACAGATACCGACAAGATTTACAAGTGCTTGACGTTCCCAATTTTTAACTGGGAGTTGGGCGCTGTTCAGGTTTTTGAAATTCCACAGATTTCAATTGCAAAGCAGTTTTACACCTATGGGACTGAAAAAGCTTATAGGAATAAATTGCTTGATTATGATTTCAAGCTTGAAAAAGAAATTACAGGTGGCAAGACTAAGTACAACTTGCGTGTTATCCCTCGTGACGAAGAGGAGCATGACGATCTGGTCATGCAGAAGGAATGGAAGCGTGTCCAAAAAGCAGGTTTTGATTTAAACCGGCTTTTGACTGATGGCAATCCGTTTAGCGAGGGTTGAACCAAAATGCACGATCTTGTTACTAATGAAAACGGTGACATCCTTTGCCCTATATGCGGTTTTAATTATCTGCATTTAGCTAAGGTCAACAGTCACGATGAGAGTGCCTCTTTGACTTTTTGGTGTGAAGGCTGTCACATGCACGGAGATCAAAGGTTAACTTTCGATAATTACAAGGGGCATACAAGAGTCTTCTGGCAAGAGGGCAAGAATCTTGGTCCTGTCCCATTCAACACTTAGCGTTAGTTCTTCATCTCAGGCGTCAAACATCAACTGCTGGCATGTTGTTGTTTGTGTAAGTCCTGAAAACTCCACCAGTTTCACCAGTTTCACCATGCAACAACCAAACGTAAATCTCTTAAAGAGAAAAGGATTAGGACGCATTCTGCGAAAAGCAGAGCACAAGAACATGTTTGTAGTCGAGGTCAGTTATGACCCTGACAACGAAGAAACAGGCAGAGATTCACTTTGTTTTTTGCACAACAAAACAAAGCAAGCTTGGATGCTTGAAGCTTTGGATGAAGGTGACGTGATTGGCATTGAATTGCCATTAAAGCCAGGTCGTGGCAGCGATCCGCTGACTACACTTTTGCAAAACATGGATCAGCCTGAAGACATTCAGGCAAGAGGCCCTGCCATTGCGATAACAGGAGTTGAGACCAAGCTTGCTTCTGAGCAATTTTCTGCTGATAAATGCAAGAAATTATCAGGCAAGTTAAGAGATCCAAGAACAGAGCAGGCTTTTAACAAGTTCCAAGAAGAACGTGGCCTGACAATGTCTGAGACCTTAGAGATCTTGGTGCGAGACAGCCTTATCGCTAAAGGCTTTAGTGCATGATTTGGAGCCGGAGCCTTGCGCTCCTCCTCTTTTCATGTAAAGTAAATTTGGGAAAGAGCGTCTAATGACCGGTACAACGGAACTACCCGAGACAGTGACAGTGTTTTTAGAGGATGGTTCGGTTGCTGTTACGGTCGGCCATCTAACAGGATGGGTATCGAGCGCCCATTTGGTTGAGCCAAAAGCAAACCAGCTGATGCGTGCATGGCTGGAACAAAAATCAGAAGCTCTATTAAATGAGGACTATGACGGAGCAGCTTGACGCCCAAGACATATTGGCGTCACTGCGTCGATGGCAACTGGAGCAGGATAATTCTGGTCCATTTAGGGTTTACAGAGATCAAGAAGGGCAGATTTATCACTCTGTCACCCATATCCTGAAGCACACAGCCCCTCAAGCACAGAAGGATGCACTGGAACAATGGTCTAAGCGGCCTGGCAGTTCATTGGAACGTGATCTTGCCTGTAACAGGGGTACTATTGCCCATGAGCATTGCGAGTATGTACTCAAGACCGCAGCCAAGCTGGCCCGTCAAAGTGCCAACAAGAAGGGAGCGTGGAAGGTTTGGGATGATGGTTTGGCACGTCCTCCAAAAGCCATCACCACCTGGGCACTTAAGAAGTCGCAAAAAGGCTCGCCAAAAGTTCCATGGCCCGCCCGTAAGTACGCCAGAGGTTTATCCGACTGGTTGGTGAGTGGATCAGTAAAAGCCATTCATGCCTCAGAGTTCAGTGTGAGCCATTCATCTGGCTTTGCTGGAACGGCAGATGCGTTGCTGGATACAGAGCTAGGGCTAACGATCTGCGACTTCAAGACCAGCGGCAGGGACACAGACAAGCCAGAAGCGTGGTTAAAGGACCATCAGGACCAGCTAGGCGCTTATAGCCTTGCGTTACACGAGAGAGCAGGCATTCGTGTTGCTGGTGGAGCGGTAATCATTGGCAAGCCTGACGGTTCGATCCAATTAAGAATGCTGAGCGAGCTTGAGATGCGTGGATGCGAAGTTAGGTGGCAAGAGCGTATGGACCGTTATATGGCGATGGTTGCTGTTGGAGCGGTGGGATGAAGCTTGAAGAAGCGTTAGATCTTTGTTATCGGGGCAAGAAGAATGTGGCGAAAGCAGCCGCAGAGGTAGAAATCCCATTCATAGAGATGAAACGTCTGCTGACTGCTTACATTGAAGAACGACCAATAAGCGGCCATTCATGGGAAGAAGAGCTAGAAGTTAGCTGGCCTTATTGTTAATCATTAGGATCAACGCGACCAGTCTTTAGGGCATGAAGGTAAGCACGTTCAAGGGTTGTAAGTCCTTTACTGTGTTTATGGTGGAGCGCAGCAAGTGCCCTAGTTTTGGCGGCTGCTATGACTTCATGCGGTCGATTATTCCAGTTAATATCACCACTCATGACCATTCAACCTCATTAATTAAGGACGATAAAACCTTTAATGATTGAACGCTAGATAGTTTGCGTTGAGATCTACTCAAGGCAGCGCCAACCATATCAGGATCGCCTAATTTTATGTCGTTCTCCATCTCTTGAGCTATCAATTTAAGACTAAATTCCAAACGTTCTGGAATATAGTTTTCAAGATGATTTGAGGCTATAGCTTGTTTCCTGCCAATGATGACAGATAACAATTGGTTGATGGCGCGGTCGGCTTGTTGGCGTGAGATTAATTCTTTAGTCATTAGTGAAAGAAGTCGTAAGAGGTTTGTGGTGTTGGATCGTAATTTACTTCGGCTTCCAGCAATGGGATGATTTCGTATTCAAGAAGATCCCGCATTGAATGCGTAAGGTGTTCATCCATCATATGGCGCTTGTTTTCACGCTCAATGATGGCTTGAAGTTCTTTGAGGATCCTCTCAAGCTTGGCTGATTCGTACTCTTGTTCTGGTTGGTAGTGGTACGTCATGAGTGATTACGGATAAAAGTTTTACATTTAGCGACTTGATCAGCATCGATAACTTGATCAGGATCGCAAGAGTTAGACAGCATCAAACCATCACCATCTTTAATCGAGTTAAAGGTGCTGATGTAATAGCTGCTAACCAGGGACCCAGCCCTGGTTTTAAAGAAGATAATCTTCTCGGTTTTGCTGGTGTAACGTCCCAAGCTTGCGATTAGGAAGTCACCGGATTTGGTGTTGATGTTCATTAGACGAAGGTGGTTGGTGATGTGCTTTGTGGTGCGTAGCCATTCCATTGTTTGGCCTGGTTTATGGCCTTAATTAGGCCACAGGTCATTTTGTCGTCACCAGTGGCCACAGTCACCTCCAAACGGTGCTGAAGCATCGCAAGGATAGTGTCTGTATCCATTGGCTCAGAGGCTTCTTCTTGGCTTGGTCCGTCATCACTCAGCTGTATCTCAGCATGAACCGCTTTGATGTCGTCATAGGCTGTGGTGCGTGACACCCCATACTTTGCTGAAATCATGGTTGCAATGGTCTGGACTTTGGCATTCCTTTCAAGAAAGGACCTGGCAAAGCTATGGCGAGCTTTGACTTCAAGATGAGTTGACATTGAAAAACAGGAAAAGTCGGAAAAGTCGGATTAATCAGAAATTTTTTGTTTTCATAAGTGTTGCAAGTTTTGCCAAACACAAATGCAAGTCTGCGATTTCATGTTCAAACCCAACAAACCCATCACAAATACATTTATCCAATTTTTCAGAGAGGACCGAATAGATATAATCTAATTCGTGAGCCGTGAGTTTTTTCATTTGAGATTTGGGTTGAGTTCTGCTGGGGATGGGATACTTGTTACTTCTTCTCGCCAAAGTTCCTCGGCTATGAGATCGTCTAATTTTTGCTTTTGGTAATAGTCGATTTCGTTAGCCTCAAGCATTGCCTGGATATCTGCTTCGCTAGGTGGCCATTTAGGCTCCAATTCACTAGGAAGCATGAACTCGTCAGAATAGTGATTCATTGATTAGAAAAATTCAGGGTTAAGATGTGGAACGCTTAGAATCAGTCCAGTGTCAGTGTCTAACACTTTCTCTCTTGCCAGTTCGTCGCCTTCATGTTCTTTCCATCCGTCATAATCTCCGCTGTCGGATAAGATTTTGCGGATGCGTTTAAAATGGCGATCATATTCTTTGTCTGTCACTAGTTAAACCGTGTTGTGTTTTGGTGCGGTCCAGTGATATACCAGCTGCACACACTGCCCGGAATCCCGCGATTAGCCAGTGATTGGTTGTATTGGTCAGCCAGATAGTCAGCGTCCCACTGATTTGTAGTTAAGTGATGGATGACTTGATGGCCGTGTCGCTCTGTGTACTGGCAAAGATGAAAGACTTCAGAATCTTGGTTTGATTTGTTCATAGGCTTGTGGTTGTTGTTGGTACGGGAGACTGAACTCCCTTGTGGCACATTAGTCGACATTTCAGAGTTCTGTCAACAGGCAAAAAAATAAGCCCTTACGGGCTTGGTTTTCATTGTGGCTTGAAATGTCGCGATCCTGTCCCATGGACCTCAACAAAGATGTCCGCTTTGTCTCCATCACATAAGGAACAGGTTTGGCATTGCGCTTGGGATGCCTCAACAGTCGCAGGGCACTGACGGCCTGAGAATCCCTTGCTTCCCTTAGGCACCACTGCGAAGGTCTTCCAGCCATGGCTTGAGGCTTCCAGGTAATCCCTTAAGCCATCACAGGAGGCTTGCAAGCTACCCTTAGACCATTGTGCGAAGGGTTCCCGCCACTGGTGCGTGTAACCTGTGTGCCCTGCTGCGGCACCGTTGACAGCATGAAAGATCACAGGATCGATGACTGCTGGATCGCCATAAGCTCCCCACCTAATCTTTTTGTGGCTTAGGTAACGCTCGCCATCTGCAACCGTTAAATCCGTTTCGTAGCCTCCCTTCTTGTAAGTTCTCCACACTGCTAATGGTGCTTGCCCTGCGTTGACGTAACAGGTCCGGGAGCCATCAGCCTGTTTCCTGTGTCTGCAGTTGCCGCAGATTGACAAGTCCTGTCCTGTTGCAATGGCTGTCACTGGGTCAACGTCAGACCTGAGAATCCAGGCCTGACACATCGGGCCGGTTTTCCTGTTGCTACTCTCGAGCGTTAAGACAACAACGAAGGGTTTGCCATCGATAGGTGATAACCCTTCTTGCAAGACGAATCCCTTAGGTTTTTTCATTGTGGTTTAAGTGTGGTTGTTGTTGGTGCGGTTGGTTGTGTGTGGTTGTGGCACAGCGTACCATAAAAAAGACCCGGCAGATGCCGGGGTGTTGTTATCTTCCATAAACTGTCAACATGCACAAGTCCGCTTGTTGACTATTCTTTGCCATGCATCTTCTCATCGCTTGTTCATTTTCTGCTCCGAAAATACATGCGACAAATGTCAAACAGAACAGAAATGTTGAGAGTGCTGTGGTGATCCTCAGAGCGTCAATTGTTGACTCCTGAACGTATCTTAAGGCCATGGTGGTTGGTGTGGTTGAGTGGTTAAAGGGTTACTTACAGGCTTGTGTACCATGCCTTTAGGGTGGTTTTCCTATGCATTGCCTGAGAGCGGCTCAAGACCGGCTTAGGCTGCGAGGATGCAGCTGTAACGCTGCGAGTTGTGCAAGTGCTGAGAGAGAATAAAGTGTTTTTGCTCTCAGTTCCTAAATATTAGTCGATTTGTGCCACATTTGGAAGACCCAAAGCAAAAAGAAATGTTAAGCCTGTGAGCGACAGCTGGCGACTGGCACAGGGGGAAGGGTTGCAGATCGCTAGAGCGCATAGCGAGCCCCCACACCCCAGATATATATTGCCCATTTTGTTGGTTCTCAATAAAAAACCCCTTCTTGCGAAGAGGCAATTAAGTCATGGGGGGGTGGGGGCTGATTAATCCTGCTTGTCTTCAATCTTGATGGTCAAATCAGGAGCCTGAATATTGACGGTTTCAACGGACTCACCGATAACACGTCCGATGGAATCCAACACCTGGCTTGCCGTCTGCAATTGTCCCTTTTTGATCGCCTGATTAAAGAGTTTGGTACGCATGTGCTGCAAACGCGCCAACATATTTTCGCGATCAGACTTCCAGTCTTCATCAACGAGAAGCTTTACTTCTGCCCAATCGCGCCAAGCTGTTGCATCGCTAACTTGTTCGCGCTCTACGTGTTCATAAACAAGAGCCCTAGCGGAAAGACCTTCAAGCTGCCTGCGATATAAACGCCGCACGCGGTCTTCTTTTGCGTTATTGGAGCGGCGCTCTTCTTGAGACATGTAGATCCGACCTTTTCCAAGATCTTAACTGCTAAAGCGTCTTATAGCCTTGAAACAGGGGGGTAAGGGGTTGAAAAGCTGTGTAATGTGGCATTTATGAGCCAAAAAACAGAACCAATCCAACTTCGCTGGGCGCAAGGCCAAGTATTTTCATGCGACAAACGCTTTCGAGTCCTTGTAGCAGGCCGTCGCTTCGGCAAATCGTATTTGTCTTGCGTTGAATTATTGCGTGGAGCGATAAACCGTCCTGGGGAGACGTTTTTTTATTGTGCGCCAACGTATCGAATGGCAAAAGACATTGCGTGGCGAGCATTAAAGAAGCTTGTACCAAAAATCTGGATCAAGACCAAGAATGAGACGGACCTAAGACTTGAGTTAATAAACGGTTCAACGATTGAGTTAAAGGGAACAGAAAATGCAATGGCATTGAGGGGCCGCAGTTTATCCGGAGTCGTATTGGATGAGGCTGCCTTTATGGGTTCGGACGTATGGTTTGAGGTTATTCGGCCTGCGTTAGCGGATAAGGAGGGGTGGGCATTATTTATTTCAACACCAGACGGCACAGCTAGTTGGTTTTATGACTTGTGGTGTTATGTGCCAGAAGACGTTACAGGTTTATGGCAACGCTGGAGCTATACAACAATTGACGGGGGCAATGTTAGTAAACATGAAGTCGAAGCAGCCCGCGCTCAACTTGACATAAGAACCTTCCGTCAAGAATTTGAAGCTAGCTTCGAGAATCTTACGGGTCTAGTGGCGGTCAGTTTTTCAGACGACAACATATCTACTGAAGCCAAAGACATCAAAGTCTTGCCATTGCTGTTGGGCGTTGACTTTAACGTTGATCCAATGAGCGGCATTTGTGCCGTCAAAGATGACGACACGTTATATGTCTTTGATGAGATTATGTTGCGTGGTGGAGCGACAACATGGGATTTTGCGGAAGAGGTTACGCGACGATATGGGGTTGATAGGCGAATTATTGCGTGTCCAGACCCTACGGGCGGTGCCAGAAAGACATCTGGTGTAGGCGTAACGGACCACACGATTTTGCGTCGTAGCGGCTTTACAGTCCAATCACCAAGAGCACCATGGAAAATCCGCGACAAGATCACAGCAGTCAACACTGCCCTGCTCGATGCTTCTGGAGCGCGAAGGACAGTAATTCATCCACGCTGTAAGCAGTTAATTAAGGACTTAAGAACGTTGACTTATACACCAAATACGGGTCTACCAAATAAGAATTTAGGAGTGGACCACGCATTTGACGCATTTGGTTATTTAGTTTTACAACAGTTTAATTTAGCGAAGCCAGAGACGCTGGGCGCTACGTCTTATCGGTTGTATTGAGGGAGGTCAGGTCGGAACTCTGACTTGGTCTCCAATCCAGTGCAGATAGGGGCCAATGTTTACTTCTGGCTTCTGAGCTGTGTACCACCTGTACTCACAGGAGTGACAGACACGACGACGCACTTTTTCGTAGGGGCCTTCAACAGTGGTTTTTGTTGTGACAACACGCACGCGAAACGATCCGCATTTTGGGCACTTCAATGTGGTTGTTCGTTGGCATGAAAGGCTAGAATAGGGCAAAGCTAGTCGTTGTCATGCCCCAAGGAGCTGGAACCTACGGTAGTAAAAAGGGTCGTCCCGCCAAGAAAAAAAAGGGGTTGTACGACAATATTGCGGCAAAGAAGAAGCGTATTGCGGCTGGATCCGGCGAAAAGATGAGGAAGGCTGGTGATCCTGGCGCACCAACCGCAAAAGATTTCAAAAAAGCAGCTAAAACGGCCAAAAAACCCGCCAAGAAGAAGAAAAAGTAATGCCTGAGATCACACGCGGCGGCCATAAGTTTGCTGGTTACAGCAAGCCAATCAAGACACCCGGTCATTCGAGTGGGAAATCTCATGCTGTTGTGGTGAAAGATGGCGATACAGTGCGTTTAATTAGGTTTGGCCAGCAAGGTGCAAGCACTGCAGGTAAGCCAAAAGCAGGCGAAAGCGAAGCGATGAAGGCCAAGCGCAAAAGCTTCAAAGCGCGTCATGCGAAAAACATCGCAAAAGGCAAGATGAGTGCCGCATATTGGGCAGACAAAGTAAAATGGTGACATGACTTATTCAGTTCCCGGACCAGTGCGGACCCATCAGGTCAGCTCTTCCCGTCTGGGGAGTGTAGACAGTCCTTTTGTCCGCACTCGCGCAGTGTTGGACCAGATGAAGGGCTGGGAAATAATGAAAGCCGTTACGACCGGTACAGAGTACCTGCGAGAGAACAGCGAAACATTCCTGCCAATTGAACCACGCGAAGACTACACAGCGTATCTATCCCGAGTAAATAGAGCTGTCTTCACGCCATATACGCAACGATTAGTGCGTTCAGCAGCCGGTCTAATTTTACGCAAACCTATCAATATTGAAGGCGATCCCTATTGGACAGAAATCTTCAATAAGGATGTTGATGGTTGTGGGTCGGATCTAGATGAATACGCACGACGCCTTCTGATTTGTGCCTTGACGTATGGGCATTGTCATACGTTGGTTGATTTCCCAGCGCCTTCGGGTGCCAGGAGTTTGGCAGAAGAGCGTGCATTAAATCGCCGCCCATATTGGATTGAAGTTGATCCAACCAATGTGTATGGCTGGCGTCTGGATCGCGAGTCAAATTATGGCACTTTGACGCAAGTGCGTATTGGAGAGAAAGCGGTTGTTGCTGACGGAGATTTTGGCGAAAAAGTATTTGATCAAATTAGGGTGATCGAGCCTGGTCGTTATCGAGTCTTCCGGCAGGAGCAGCAAAAGCAGGAGATGCAGGGGCAATTCCCATATCCTGCTTCGTTCCAACAAACAGAGGCTGGCGGTGAGTATGAGCTGGTGGAATCTGGCCCTTACTCGTTAAATCAGATCCCTTTAGTAACGATTTATGCCAATAAAACGGATGTAATGGCAAGCAGGCCGCCGTTATTGGACATTGCCTATCTGAATCTGGCTCATTTCCAGCGTCAAGCTGATCTGATCCATAGCTTGCATATTGCTTCGCAGCCCATGTTGGTGCTTGAGGGCTGGGATGACCAGACAAAGGATATGGCGATTGGCGTTAATTATGCGATGGCAACGCAGCCTGGCAATCAGGTTTATTACGTGCAGCCAGCCGCAACTGCATTTGAAGCGCAATCAGCTGAGATCCAAGAGCTACAACAGCAAATGGCTTCGCTTGGAATTAGCACGCTAAGCCAACAGAAGTTTGTTGCCGAATCTGCCGACGCACGACGGCTAGATCGTATTGACACAAACTCAATGCTGTCAATGGTTTCAATGGATCTTGAGTCAGGGCTGCAAAAGTCATACAACCTAGCCGCTGATTATCTAGGCATTGAGCCACCCAAGGTGTCTATTAGCCGCGACTTTGACCTGCAACGTCTTATCGGCCAGGATATTACGGCAATGGCTCAGCTATTTGAGGGCAACATTATTGATCGTGAAGAGTTCAGGCAGATGCTTGTTCAAGGTGAAATCCTTCCTATGGCTGCAGAGTCGCAAGATGGGACACCAGTTGTAGAGTAAGCGCGTAGCTACTTCCCAAACAATGGCTGGAATGCGTTTTGAGGAGATCAATCCTCCCAAGAAAGAAGCATCTTCTCCTGCTAGAAAGACAAACAAAAAAGAAAAGGCTACTAAGGTAGAAGAGTCCACTAACTCTTAAAAATGGAAGAACAAGTCATCCAGGAGACGCCTGTGGCAACTCCTGAACAGCCTGTGGCTGAACAAAGTGACCTGTCTGCACAGCTTGAAGCTCTTAAAGCTCAGAATTTTAAGTTGATCGGTGAGAACCGAAAGAACACGGAAAGTAAAGAGCAACTGGAACGCAGATTGGATGAGATTTCGCGTTCTCAGAAAAAAGCCTTGACTGAAAAAATGGCTGAATCAGGAGAGTTTAAAGCTCTTTGGGAGGAAGCTAACAAAACTGGTCAAGACAAGGATCAACGTATTGGCGAGTTAGAGCGTCAAATTTCTGAGTTGCGGTCTTCTAATGAGACTGCGGCAATGAAAACTACTGCTCTTTCTGCAATTAGCCAAGCTGGTGCTGTCAACGCCAATCAAGTGCTGCAACTTGTTCAAAGTAATCTGAAAAAATCAGAGTCTGGTCAAGTTGTCGTCCTAGACGGCGGTATTGAGCAAGATTTGAATGTTTATCTAGCCAAATTAAAGAACCCAGGCTCTGGTTGGGAGCATCAATTCAAGCCTAGTGCTCAAGCTGGAATGGGCGCTAAACCTGCAACTGGAACTGCAGGCGCTTCAGGCGTCGCAAATCCTTGGCTAGAAGGTAGTATTAACTTAACAAAGCAAATGGCTTTGGATGCTACTGACCCTGATCTTGCAGCTGTGCTGAGGAGAGAGGCCGGTAAATAGTCCCTGTGGGACACCATTTCAAGTCTGTGACTTGAACCACCGCAAACATTATCCCTGAATTAGAAATGGCCGCACCATTTCAGAATTATTCCGGCGGTGTCCTACTCGCGGACATCGTAAAAAGGAATAATCTCAGCACTTATGTGTCTGAGGCAATCAAAGAGCGCAGCCTGTTCATCAAGAGCGGTGCTGTTGTTCGTAATTCACTGCTTGATTCCCGCTCAGGCGGTACTCGCATCCAAGTTCCCGAGTTCAATCC
>Ga0181411_1000273_pt1 | contig 18013 bp, 18 predicted proteins | sample 34SPOviralmetaG_FD_130114 | JGI IMG/M metagenome (GOLD analysis project Ga0181411, IMG submission 130114) | Marine viral communities from the oligotrophic San Pedro Time Series (SPOT) site, San Pedro Channel, CA, USA - 34 SPOT_SRF_2012-07-09 | ecosystem: Environmental > Aquatic > Marine > Strait...
TGAAAGATGGTAAACTAAAACCGCCTAGAATAGAAAATGGTAAACTCATAATGGGAGATATATTTATACCATACTCTTACATAGAAAATATTCCAGGGCATGAAAAGATGTCTACCGCTGAACTAAAACAGCGCATAGGTAAGGATGTACTCACAGTAGTGGGCTATCGTATACCAAACCAATCTTTAGCATCTACTGATGCATTAGAAATTGCAGGTATTTTACCTAAAGAAGCTGGTGACACTGTAGTTGTATACGAAGAGATGACCGCAAAAACAGGGAGTGACTTCGATATTGATAAATTATTTATGCTTATACCTAATGTAGAGTATAATAAAGAAACACAAAAGCTAGAGTTAATAGATCCTAATGGTAAAACTAAAAAGTCTTTAGAAAATAAAAGAATTCTTTTATATAAAGAGTTATTCCAAACTGTAGAACAGTATCCTAGAATAATAAAGTCTATTGACACACAAAAGTTAAAATCTAATGCGTACGAGCTAATAGAATTAGCACAAGAGCAAGATGACTTTGACGGGTTAAAACTATTTACAGGTGAATTCCAACAACAACTTAAAACAAGATTCTCTGCAGGTGCAGCTGGTGTAGGTGCTACAGCAAACAATACTATTGATAATGTAATGGGTCAATCAGCAAAGCTGCATGTTCCGTACATAGGGATGGGAGCATCGGCTACAATAGGTGATGAAATTAGAACTATACTATACAGTACAGAAAGAATAAATGGTGATCTTATATCTGAAACTATGTCTGGCTACATGAACGCATTTGTGGATATAGAAAAAGACCCATATATTACTAAAATAAACTTTACAAAACCTGTAATGAACGTTGCATTCTTAATGTTACGCGCAAAGATAGATTATAGATTCATAAATGCATTTATTAAGCAACCTAAAATTGTAGAGTACGCTAAACAAGCTGACCTAGGTAAATCTAAGTTGTTAAATCCTAATAGATTTGTAGGAGAAGATGCTGTATTACAAAAACTGGGTGCAGAACCATCTACAGTAACACCTAATATGACGTTAGAAAATCTATTGAATGAAATAGATCCTGATACAGATAATATAGAATTGTTACAAGACGAAGTTTTAAACTACTTTGCATTTCTACACCCGATAGGTGAAAAAGTATTTGCACAGAACTTAGCATCTAAAGTACACACAGAAGGTGTAGGACAAGACTTATTAGCTGCAAAACTAATGATTGCAAGAATAGACGAAGTATCTAGTGACCCTAATCAAGTTGTAGCTAATTTTGAAGCTAAGTTTAGAGAAGGTACAATGCTAGGAGCTTACTTAGAAAATGGCCCAGAGTTATTTGAAGATACTTTCTCTGATAAATTCTTATCAGGTAGATTTGACGCAATTAACGGACAGATAGAACAGCTGTTAGGAGATTATTGGAAGTTTGACTACAGAACTAGAGCTAGAATAGAAGATGCAATGTATTCTTATATGTATTCTACACATGACTTTACAGGATCTTTAGAATCTTTAGTTTTTGATACAACAACTGCAAAATCTTTAATACCGCAGTTTTTAAATATGAAAACAAAACGCCCTGAGAGTATACTATTAAATGTTTTACTAAAACATAAATACAATAGAAATGCCCCAGGTAACTATGCACTGCCTAGTCAAATATATATGGCTAACACTAAGAACATGCCGCCTGACACAGTAAAATTAGCAAGACAAGAGTGGGAGGATATGATAAACTCTGAAGACCAAGAAGTTAAAAAGTTTGCAAATGATCTTGTATCGTACGCATACCACACATCAGGATTTAGAAGAGGTATACAAACTTTCCACCAACTAGTTCCAACTATTTGGAATGTAGAAAGTACATTTAATGATACTGTAGATTACTTAAACTTAACTGATGAGATTTCTATAGGACAAGGCTTAGAACAAATTGTACAGCATGAGCATACAAATAAATCTCTAGCGCCTAGAGCTAGAAATGTTAAATCAATTCAGCCTGGTATAGAACTAAGTGAAGGGTTTATATCTAAACAAACTAATCCTTATTTAACTAGAGTAGTGGGAGATCAACTAGGGCTGTATAAACTATACGGCGGTAGAGTAACTTCTCAAGGAGGGCCTGTACAAAATGTATACGCTAGAATAGATACACTAGGATTTAAAGGCGAAGATGGGTTTAGAGTAGTAGAATATAAATTTGGGGAACCAAACGTAAAGAGTATCTTTGCAGGTAATAAAGTAGAACTAAGCGAAGCTTTAAATGAAGTTATAAATGGTAATCTTTTAATTGGACAAGAATTCCAAGAGGCCATGCAAGCAGATAGAGCTAGTGAAATAAATAAATGTAAGTAATGAGTTGTACTATAAAAGAAGATTTAGTAAAAAAATACACTAAAGAATTTAATCCTGTAGAAGGGAAAGAAATTGCTGAGGGTATATACGAATATATACACACGCCTGCATTTACTAGAGAGTTTGGTGACTTTACAAAAGGATTTACAAAAGATACAACACAACTTAAAGATGGCTATCCTACTATAGAGGCAATAGATGCGCATTTCAAAAGAAAAGGAATGACATCTAAAAAAACTCTGCCAGCTGCTTACATGGATTATGTTGACACATTTACTCCACAAAGCGCTGAACAGCTTAGAAAGCTTTTATTACAGAAAACACAAATTGCTTATAACAACGTAGCTAAAGATGCTGCAGACCTTCAGGATAGTTTTGAGAAAGGTGTAATGATGAAAGCAAAAGACGATGTTAGGCGTCGTGCTAAAGAAAGATTAAAGAATCAGTTAGAAAAGATACTAACTAGTTTAAAAGTAAAAAATACAGAAATAGGGCTTGCAGAATATGTGCAGGAAGTAGATACATTACTTACTAATGTAAATAAAGCACTAGATAATTTAGCTCTAGACGTATCTGATTACTATCAAAACTTAACTAAGTTTACATATTTTAATGCTATTGAAGATGTTGTGTATTTAATAGAAAATAAAAGTCCTGCTTTAAAAGCATACTTTGAAAAAAAAGGTATAAAGTATAAAGATTTAGTATCTCGTATAGTTAGTACAAGAAAAAGATTAATTGAAGGATATGTAGATAGGATAGGAGATGTTTGGGGAGAGTTGCCTGGAAAACAGTTAAGGCTTGCGGAAAGAAGATTTAGAAATGCTTTTGAGCCTAGAAGTGTTTGGTTAAGAAATAACCCTGAAGCTAAGAAAGAAGATTATCAAAAAGCATTAGATGAGCATGTAGCAAATAGAGTAAAACAAGAAGAGAAGTCTATAAAAGACAGTCAGAAAGCATCTATTAAAAATATGCTAATAAATAAAAGTCAAGACATTAGTTTTCTTGATGCACTATTTGGAAACCCTAGAGATCTTACAGATGATATAGTACAAATAGCTGTAGAAATATTAGATTCTGCAGACTATAATGTAATGGGCGAGACTATAAATAAAACAAAAGAAGCGTATGATCTATTCGAGCGATTTAAAGTTGGAAAAGATACTAGAAATATGGAGTCTTTATATGGAAATTTGCTAGCTAGAGATGAAAAAGGTAATTTATCAGGCTATTTAATTAGCCGTACTAAATCACAGTATTTTATAGATAGGAAAGAAAAAGCAGTGGCTTTGAAAAAAGCAGAAGAGGAGTTTGGGGAAGACAGCGCCGAGGCCATAAAAGCTAAAAGAGATTTTACTCAATGGTCTAGAGTAAATGAAGTTAAAGATCAGGATGGATATAAACCTGCAGCTAAATGGAATAACCCTAAGTTTAAATATTTTGCAGATAAAAAGAATAAAGGGCAGGCTGATTATGATATGTATCAATTCTTAACAGACCTTGCAAATAAAAGAGATCAAAACTACTTAGGATACCCCGCAAGATTTAGACTACCTGCTATAGAAAAATCAGGGTTAGAGAATGTTTTTGAAAACGGTGTAATAGATTGGGTAAAAGCTGGTCTTGGAGATAGTTTTAAGGTAAGAGCATCAGATATAGAATTGCATAAAGAGAATCCAGACGAAGTAGAAATGGAAGTTTGGAACACTTTAAAAAGACAAATTAAAGTAATTGTAGACGCAGATACAACTGAATTAAAAACAATTCCTAAATATTTTAGAAATTATGATAAAGTAAATACAAAGACACAGTCTTATGATTTGCTTAGTATATATCTAATGGATTATTGGGGGTCTACAAACTATGCAGAAAAATATAAGGCATTACCTATGCTAGAAGTATTTAGAGAATCTTTAGCTACAAGAAAAGTGGTGCAAAGAACTTTAGGCGGTAGAACTAAAATAGCTGCAAAGCTAGGGTTTGGAGATCAAACACTTGCTACAGTTCCTGGAGATCAATCTAATTCTTATAAAGCTTTAAGTAGTTTAATAGAAGACAGATTATATGGAGTTAAAGCTTTAGGTAGTCCATTTTGGCAAAAACTATCAACTTCATTAATGAAGTATACAGGGAACCTGTTTTTAATAGGTAACTATTTCTCTGCAGGAGCTTCTGTATTCCAAGGTAAAACTATGACGTTTATAGAATCTGTAGGCGGCGTAGATTTTAATAAAAAAGATGTTGCAAAAGCAGAAATGAAATACGATGCAGATATAGTTAATATTACAGGAGATATAGGTAAAATTGTACCTAGCTCTAAAACAGGGTTATTATCTGAAATATTTGAATCAACACAAGATTTTAGCGCTGTAGCAAAAAAGTTTGCAGGTGCAACAAGAACTAGTCAGATTGCAGATACTAACTCTTTACATTTTATAACTAATCTAGCGGAACACTATATACAAAACACATTAATGTATTCGTTTTTACAAGGAATAAAAGTTAAAAATTCTAAAGGAGAATATATAAATAAAAAAGGGGAGGTTGTTAAGTCGAGAGAAGAAGCTATGACTTACGATGAAGCTTACGAAGTAGATAAAACGTTAAAAGCGCCTAGACTTAAGATAAGAACAAAACTAGATATATCTAGTATAGAATTAAAAAGTGGATTAGAAATATCTTTAAGAGAAAGAGGAAATGTTAGCCCAAGAAAAGCTGAATTCCAAGTAAAAAGATACCTGAATCATTTAAATCGTAGACTAAACGGTAACTATACTACAAATAACCAAGCTATGGCGCAAAGACATGCGGCAGGTAAGTTAGCATTTATGCTTAGAAAATGGTTAGAACCAGGGTTACGTAGAAGATATAGAGGTATAGGAACATCTTTACTACCGCATGAAGCACTTACGGCAGAAGATTTGTACTACAGTAGAGAAATACAAGATCTAGACGAAGGTACATATACAACTACAGTTAGATTTATTAGAAATCTATTTAGAGATTATAAAAAATTCTCTTTAGAGCTGACAACTGATAACTGGGCTAAACTATCTGCTAGAGAAAAAGCTAATATTTTAAAGACTGTAACAGAAATAACTATAATGCTTATAGCCGCTAACGTTAGTTCTTTACTATATGCAGCAGCACAAGATGAAGATGATGAAAAACAAAAAGCTGTAATGATGCTAACTGCATTCTACACCCGTAGATTGTATTCAGAACTTAGAGCATTTACATCTGTCAGAGAAGCACTTAGAGTAGTAGGGTCTCCTGCAGCATCTATAAGTTTAATACAAAATGGATTAGAAATAGTAGATCAACTTTATTCAGATATAAAATCTGTAAGTACTGGAGGTGAATTTGAAACATACGCGCAAGGTAAACGTAAAGGGACATTAAAACTTGAGAAAGAATTTAAAGATTTAGTTCCTATATGGTACCAAACAGGTAGAAAAGTAGACGAAGCATTAGGATTCTTATATAAACCAGTTAAATAATGAAGCTAGCTTTTGGAATACAATGGGCAAAAGGATTTTTAATTGGGGTAAGACACTTCCAACCAGAAGAATATGCACCGTACTATGAAGTACAATTTTTTTTAGGATTAATACAAATTTTTATAATAATAGACAATGGCAACACTTACGATAACACTGACTGAAGCCGTTACACTAGGTGACGGTAGTACAGATAGAGGCACAACAAATACACAAACTGAAACTGTAAACGAAGTATCGCATAGAATTATGGATGTAGGTACTAACTTTATAGACATAATTAAATTTGGTGCGGCTGCATCAGCAGGTACATTTAAAGATGCATCTGTACAGTACTTACGTATTACAAACTTAGATGCGTCTGCAGATATTTTTTTACGAGTATCTCAAGCAGATGCTGAATATTTTGTAAAACTAGAAGCCGAAGATCACTTCCTTTTAGGAAACAGTTTAATGAATGCTATAGAAGATGGAGACGGATCTAGTACAATAGGTACTACATACGATGCTCCAACTGCTATAGATAAAATATCAGCAAAATCTAGTAGCGGTACAATACAAGTTGAATTATTTGTAGCCTGTCAAGATTAATAGAAAGAGGGGCGCAAGGCCCCTCTATCTACATCTAGCACAACAACAACAAGTAATCAACAACACACGCTAGCTCTTACCAGTCTATAGTAGGCTGGTTTGTACTTTTATAATAATCATTTATCCATTTAAAATGTCCGCTACCCAAAAATCCTCTGTGAGCAGAGAATGGTGATGGGTGTGAACATTTTAAAACAGTATGTTTAGGAGCTATATACTCATCATATTTCTGAGCATGAGCACCCCACAACATAAATATTACATGTTTTTTATCATTTAAAGATTGTATAGTTTTAAAAGTAAACTCCTGCCATCCTATTTTAGAATGAGAGTGAGCTAGTCCTTTACGAACTGTAAGACAAGTGTTGAGTAATAACACACCCTGTTCTGCCCATCTATACAAACTAGGGCTTTTTACAGCATCATAACCTATCTCTTTAAATATATTACGCAGCGACTGAGGAATAAAATTAGGCCTCTTACTGCTAAAAGCTAAACCATCTGCCGCACCATTATGATACGGATCCTGGCCTAGTATTACAACACGAACTTTGTCGTAAGGAGTATGAAGGTATGCATTGAATACATCTTGTTGTTCAGGATATATTGTATGCGTAAGCCTTTCTCGTTTAAGAGTTGCAGATACAACACCCATGTAGGGTTTGGTAAATTCTGAGCCCAAATGTTGGGCCCAGGATTCACCAATAGTATCCACTGCAATGTTACGAGTATTAATCATATCAGTTGCAGTGTGGCTCATGATACCAATTCTTCAGCTATTGTTTTCCGTTCTGCAAGCTCTCGCTCGATTTCCTTGATTACATCTCTCTTAGACTCCTCGTATTTAACGATGTCGTCTTGCATAGTTTCGTGATCATGGGCAGCATAATCAGATTCAAGATAAATGTTCTCATTCTCACCATTTGTAATAGCAATAGGATAGTACTCACAAGTACGCATCTTCGTATTATTGTAGTCAGATGGCACTGCTACAACATTACGAGGACTAACTAGTACCTCAAGTATTACACTATTTCCATGTCCAAAATCGTGAACATACGCCATAGAACCTACGTGTAGACCTGCTGAACATGTTACATCAGGATCAGAGTCACACTCTTCTCTCGGCATTGTTATAGGCGTGCCGACTTTAATAGTCATACCGTGTGAGCCAGAATGAAAAGGCTTAAACGACATAGATTGAGATAATTTCTCTTCTACACGCTCACCAGTCTCTTCATCATAACGAACGCTAATTACTTCCTCACCTGTTTCTGCATCAAACTTACGTTTAACACCAACAGCTTTGTATGCTAAGAAATAACCTTTGTCTGTAATTGGGTGACCATTATGTTCTAAGAAGCCGAACAGCTGTTGTCTAACACCTTTGTCAGGGTTAAGCAAAGTGTTCTTCCAGAAGTTAACCAGAGCTTCTACATTCAAACCTTTGTCAATATACTCCAAAAGCTTTTTAGCAAGAAACTCAGGTATCGGATCGCTTGTACCTTTAAGATACATAGCTGAATTACCATCAAATTCAAATCTACCATCAGAATTAAATTCTATTTTCTTTGCAGGGTTGCAAAGTTCTTCTATCTTTGTAATAATATCTTGTCTCTCTTCAAGAAATTTACAAGAATTGTATTGCTTTACGAGAGCAATAACTAATTCAGCATCAGGAGAATCCTTTCGGATTCTCTTGTGCTTTCCATCAATAATTACTGTAACGTCACTTGGCGTTACTTTAGCTACTAAGTAGTTCATTTGTATTTTGATTTTTAGCTGTTAATGTTAATTTAACTTGTTGATTGTCAGGTGTTTTGTCCTTTAAAGATAAGAAATCTTCTATGGATTTCCTAGCATTTACACCGAAGTTTACATGGTTCAAAAGGTCTAGGCCTTGTGAATATTCTATCACTTCTTCTAGCTTATCTATCATCTTCATATTATACCTAACTTCGTCTGGTATATCTAGTTTCATAATCTCTTCAACTATAGGTTTCATATCACTTTCACAACGCCAACAGCTGTTAGTGTTTTTATCATGATATTTCCTAAGAGTCTCATAGAGGCCATACAATGGTCCATTATAAGAATCATAGTTAGATAAGAATTTAAAACTTTGTATATACTTACCGATTTGCTGTGCAGTAATAAATACCTGCAGGTGTTGTGGGCTTTTCATAAATTCATGTGCTGTTATAAATCCTTCTAAATCTTTAAAATCTTTTGCTACATTTTTAGCAACTTTTAGAACCTTATAATGATCCCCAAAGTGATAATCGTAACCGCCATACTGATTATAGATATAATCTTGACTGCTGCTAAGTATCATAGCAACTTTATCAAGTTCATCAATATCTTTAGTCTCAGCATAGACTACAGCTTTTAAAGTAGGATTTTCTGCTTGCAGCTTTTCCTGAAGATCAGAAATCTTGTATTCGTTATTAGAATGCTTAATTCCTGTCTCATAACCAGTATGTTTAATATAAGCATCACGAGCAAACACCATCTTGTTAATCTTACGACGGGTCTTGTTATCAACCACATCACCAAAAGACTCACCAAGTTCTGCATCTTCTACATCTTCATACGACATCATAAACTTAGATTGGCCAAGTAATCTGGCCACAGTAGTAAATGTCATCTGCTTTTGAGCTAGAGGGCGAGAGTCAGTAAGATTGTTAGATTTAGATTCAAGTTTAGCACCTAGCTTAAGTTTATCTGCCTTAAATGCTATAAAAGATTCCTCTTCCCTACCATTTATAATAGAATAACTCTTAAGTTTATTAAAGTTACCTTGAACATAATACATATGCTCTACCTTTGTCAGTGCATCAAAAACTTCATGCCAACTAAACAACTCTTTATTGTATATAGTCTCACCGCCTATAGCAGAAGAATTACTAGTTTTCTTACAATGATACACAGATATACCATCAAATATTTGATGAAAAGCTCTATCATAACCGTGTCCTCTACTAGGAGTAAGAGTTTCATTAGGCTTGTACTGCACATCATAAGCTGTCAGAGCTGCCATACTAGCTTTTACAGCTGATGGGTCACTACTTGTAAGAGATGAATAGTGATAACCTCCACCACCTATATTAGATATAGCAAGTAAATACTCAATATAATCTGTAAGGTCAGCATATTTGGCTGCTATATCATCCTTAAACTTTTTCTTTACATCATTAAGTACTGTTTTAATAAGTGTAATAGTTTTAGGAGTGTATCGTATCTCTTCACGAGAAGGTACAAGATCAAGCACACCAATGTTAAACTTAAAAGCTACACTAGCTTTATAATTAGATTCATCTACATCTTTAAACATAGTCCAATTAATAGGATACCTAACTCTACCTACAAGAAGACACGGATCCGCACCATCATTAGTGATAACATAAGAATCTGTTTCTTCTATTACATTCTTACCGTGATAATAGTTACGAACTGTAGTTATACCTTCTTCAACATTCTTTAATACAATGTTGTCAAAGTATGCAAGCTGATTACTAATAGCAGAACTAAAGTCAGAAGCATCATATCTTTGTTTAATAGGTACAATAATAGTAGTACCATTCTGCTGATCTGTAGATGTTTGATATACCTGATCCATATGCGGGACATTATCGTTGTTACGATATATCATATAATATGTCTCAGTACCATTAAACCTACTAGATACATAGAAAGTATCTGCATATGCCAGAGGTGACTTTGCACCGAGGCCGAATCCACCGATTTCATAGTTGTTATCTCTCTTAGTAGATGCACCAAATGTAGTAAATACATTTTGTACACGCTCTTGAGATAGACCGCAACCATAATCGTGGAACATCATACACTCATCCACGCCTAGGATGGTGTTCTTCGTAATGTATTCGATACAAACCGTTTGGCGAGTTGACCAGAAAGACTTATCATCCCCTGTTTCCATAGGAATTTTACCGTCTATCTTTAAATCGCGCTCACGATTTGCATCAATACAATTAGAAGTGATCTCACGGACAATCGAACCAATAGGATCCGAGTATAAATTAATCAGGCTATCCATAATGATAGCCTGTGATCCGTCCGTGATTTTGAACTTGTGTTGTTTTTGTACGCCGATAACTTCTTCGACGTTTGTGTGTTGTTGTAGTTTCATTTATTCAAATGGTTTTTCTTCGGGTTTTAAAGGTTTAACATACTTATATTCTTTTATGTAAGTCTCTATTTTTATATCAGGTGGAGAAGAAACTTCTGCCTCATCTGATATAACCACACCAAGTTTATCTTCCCACTCTTCTTTTAAGTCAGGATGCTTAAACAGCACTTGAGCTACTCTATGAGATGAGTCTTTAATTCCATGGTATTTAAAAATATGAGCTTTATACTCTTGCGGAAATTCAGAGTATCTACCTTTGATAAATTTATTATAAACATCTATATGACTATCAGGGATCTTAAAACAATAGATAGCATTAAATCTATCTGGATCATACGAAAACTCAAAAAGTTCGTGGTTCTCTAGATAGTTTTCATACTCTAAAAATGCTTTAGCCCCAGAAAATTTATATAAAAGAAATATATGATTCTTAAACTTTGGGTAATCCTCAGTACGTATAAATGTATTTAATAAATTTTCTTTTACAATGTCTACATGTAAAGACATCATAGGTAAGATATAAGTAAATGATTTATTTCGCATCAATCTGCCTTCATAATCTCTCTTCATTGCGAACGAATAAAAATTAATATTCTACTATAGCCTCATAACCCTGCTTAACATTCCATACATTGGATTGTTTATAATGGTTATATTCACTTAACAGACATTTAATTTCGTCGTTACCTTCTTCTATCCATTCAGATGGAAGTTTGTATACAGCAGTATCATAAGATCCTTTTGTATCAACGGCAACAATAAAAGCTTCTACAGTATAATCTTTATATAAAGACGCAGCTGCTTGCATATAAAAAGCAAGTTGTCTATAATAAGAATATTGTAAGCAAGAGTACATAAATCCTGTAGTGTGCCAATCTCTTAATAATATACCAGTTTTTGAGCCTAATGGTGTACACGTACCATAAACTTGATTACTAGTTGTTTTAAGATCTACCACAGTTATGGTTTTCTTGTCATGATCTACAATTAATCTGTCTAACTTAGATTTACAACCTACATCGTACATATTAAAATATATTTCATGCTCATTAAATACTTCAACTTTTTTAGAAGGTTCTGCAAATAATAATTTATTAGAAACTGCATGACTTCTAAGCGAGGTAAGACAACCATTTATTATTTGTTTATCTTTTTGGCCTAAAGCAATTTTACCATCAGCATTTTTTAAAAACTCATAGTATGCAATGTTCTCTTTTTTATTCTTAAAACTTTTAAGAATAGTTTCAGGCTTAGAATGCGATGGTTTGTACTCCGACATTCCATAAGCCATTTCTGCTATCTTATCTTCTGGAGTATTTACTTTCTCTAATTCAAAATAAGCTTCAATATACTTGCCCATTTTACCAGTAACAGGTTCTACATCTGCCATGATAAATTTATCAGGTTCAAGAGTAAACTTGTGAATAAGAGTTCCGAGCTCTAACGCAGCACTTTTAGTCTGCATTTCTCTCTGTTTACGCATAACAAACTGTCTAGGGGATATTTTTAGATGCCCTAAATCACTGTTTGATATGGCTTCATTAGCGTAGTAATTTGCGTCTGACATTTTCTTTTTCTTCTGTTTGTGTTAGTAATTCCATGTATTCATTATATAATTCTTGACGCTGTTTATGCGCATGAATTTTAGCATTTGCTACTTTACGATCTCCATCATCCACCATATGATCCACGTATAGTTCTGGATCGTCTAGTGCATTTTCAAGATAGTATCTTACTATATTATCTCTACGATTATCTATCGCAGACGTTAATAGTCTTATATCCATAAAGTGTCTAAGATAGTTAAAGCACTTTGTCTTAAACTCTTCTGTATATGTTATTGTCATAATTATGATTTTAAAACGTTAATATAAACTCCTGGGTTATCTTTATTGTATTCAAACTCTAAAAATATAGGAAGCATTTCATCTGCATTATCATCAGTTATCCACCCGAATTTTACCATCTGATCTTGTATAGTCTGTGCAGGATTTATGTAGTCAAACTTATGTCTACTTTTCCTTACAAACTTAAATGAGATTCTGTATGGCTTTTTGTTTTGTGAATCTTTTCCTTTTAATAATTTATGAAACTCTTTCTTATTTTCTACCCAATACTTTTTACTGTTTTTGTAATAGCGTTGGGTTTGTTTAGAAACTATAAAGTATCTTCCCGTCCATCTTCTACCGTTCTTACTTGACGGTACGTTTCCTGGTATGAATATCCCTCTTGGCATATGTATTCTATTAATTCTGCAGCTGCTCTAAGGCTATTATTAGCTATAAAGTCTGACAGGTCTTTTGCTTTGTAGTCAAAGGTATTAAATTTTCCATTAGTAAAAAATAATGGTATAAACCCATACAGTTTCCTATGTTTATTAGCAAAAGCTACGCCAGTGCGATCAAAGTCATATAATATGCATATTCGTGCAAATCTGTCAGATAAACTCTTGACAACGTCTGCAGGAATGACACAACTCTCTGACGATGGGGCTACTGCAGGTATATCCCATATACTCAAACACATAACATCTTTTAATGATTTAGTAATCACTAGTGTATCGCCGCTATCAGGCAGTTGGCTCAAACCTTGAAGGTCAGATACACTAGTGTTACTAAGCCATTTATATTTGCTATTAGGCTGGTATATTTTCATTTTTCCTTGTCCAAAATCATACGTATATATAGGATTGTAGCGATTAGCGCTAACAACGAGCCTATCATTAACCCATACGTGTTCTGCGGGTTTGACGTGAAATCGATTAAGGATATTACAACATATTCCATATTTAGACCAGAAATTTTTATCCTCCTGCGCGTTCCAGGGGCGTGATTTAATTTGAATAGTAGTAGTAGATGGTTCTATATCTTGCAACTCTTTAATATGCTCACCAACATATTGTTTAGTAGGTGTATTAAAATTTTTAGTAGATATACCCAACTGAAAGTCATTGTCTACAAGTCTATATGTATCAAATCGTTTCAGACCAAAAAGTTTAGTAAGAAATGTAAAGCAGTCACCTGCTTCACCTGTACTAAAATCTTTGAAAAAATATTTACCACTATTGTGTTTAAAGATAGTAAAAGAAGGAGATTTATCTTTACGTAAAGGAGAGCATATAGCCCTACCGTATTTAAAATCCTTACCTATATAGTAAGAAAAGATGTCTAAGCAAGTTACCCTGCTTAGAATCTCTTCATCACTAAGTTCTACTACACGACTGCCGTACATTAGAACGGCATTTCAGCACCACCTGTACTCATTACTGTTTCTGGTGTTACTGGCGTCGCATCTGGTTCAGGTTTAACAAGTTTCTTTCTGTTGTAGTCTGAAATATAGATATTAGTTTTATCTGCAGGTACATCCATAGTCTCAATAAAGTTAGGATACTTTGGTAAAGACGCATACTTACCTCTGTAGATAAATAGCATTCTAAACTTTTTACCTAAGAATTTTTGACCAAACAAAGCTGTTACTTTATTTGCATAGTCTGCAAAAGATGTAACATTTTCTATCACAAATTCTGATTCAGGCATAAATTTAGTAGCAATGTGCTTTACACGACGTGATACATCTGTAGCTTGCTTCTCTACATCACCATAGTCTGGATTAGCAGGGAATTCTGCATGCTTTACACTTGCACCGTTTTCTTGTTTAAACTCAAAATCAAGTCTTCCGCCTTTGTCCATGTTTAGCGTTACGCCAACAAGTTCACAATTTTCTTGAATACCTACCGATGGTATTGCACCACCAGTACTGTTACTTTCTACGTTACTTCCGTACATTTTTCTCTCTTTTTAAATTAATTATTATACTCTTCGATAGCCTCTGCTACCATTGCTAAATCGTTTGGAATTTTAACAGACCCAAACATGTCTTTAGGAGCTTTACCAGTATTAGCGCCGTCGTTTTGTGTAATAAACGAATACGTCATACCAGTTTCACCCTTTGTGACATCTGTATACAATACAATAGTAAACATACCTTCGAGGGTAACCACATTGTCCATCATCTTACCGATCGTCTTTGCTTTAGTTACTTTGTTACCGTGTGCGTCGAATGTAACCTCGGAGTGCATCATAAATACTACAAGCAAATCGTCACGCATAGATTTAACTGCATTGATTATCGACCAAGCATTCTGAGCAATCTCAGTAAACTTTTTGAAACCAGTCTCGTTAGCTCTACGCATATACTCATTTGCCATTGTGTATTGGTAATCATCAATAACAATCGTCTTAATCTCAGGACGTTTCTCATTGATGTAATTCAAACATCTAAGAATCTCACTAGGTACATCACTAGAATGAAATCTACCTTGCGGGTTCTCTTTGTTGAATATAGGATATTTAGTCTTCCACCCTTTGAATGGTAACGCCTTACGGGCTACGTTTACAATAAATGTAGACTCAGGGTTTAAATTTTCTATTGAAGTGGATTTCCCTGTACCACTTGCGCCAACTACTAATAATTCTTGTGCCATTATTTTTGATTTTCTTTAATTCCTTCTTCTAGTTCTGCTTTTAAAGCTTTTATTAATTCAAGTATGGTTGTAACTTGTTTTTCTTTAGGAACTTTTGAGTTCCATGCAGCTATAAGATATTCTTGATGTTCTTTGCTGCGAACTGTTTCTGGTTGGGGGTTTGGTTCCCATCCCCACATAATTGGTTTGTCTTCTTCTTCCATGATTAAAATAAATTAATTTCGGTTTTAACTTTTTCTTGTTCTGCATGCCTTGCCGCCCATTTGGTGCCTCTAAACTCTGGATGATTCTCTTGTAATTTACGGCGACAACGTCCTATACCCTCAAAAGATGGGTATGTCTTGTTGTTTAAACCTTTTAGAAAATCTTTAGTGCTTAGTGTATCAATGTCAACACCATAGTCTAGCAATACAAATGCATAGAGAACATAGTCGCTATTTCTAGCGGTAAACTTGTTAAGTAGTATCTTGGATACTATCTTCTCGTACTTCTTCACTTTCATTGCTCGAATAGCTTGGGGGTTTAGCATCTAATATTTGATTATGAGCCAAATCATTCTCCATAAGAGCAATGCAGGGCTCACCCTCACGTACCTTTAGATAGTGCCAAAATATAGCATTATCTGTAGGCCACCGCTTTGGGCCGTATGCCCTAATCCCAAGCATCTCTGGCCTGTGTGTTACCACAACAATGTCAGAGTACATATAACATGCATCTGCACCGAAAATATCTTGTTTCTTAGGGTAATGTAAATCAGGGTTTTGTATACGCTCTGATGCCTCTATATTACGATTCATTTGAGATATTAAGATAAATGCTACCTTAATTACTTTCTTTAAACCATTGAACATAGCCATCAAATCATAGAGAAGATCTCTATCTTGCGCGCCGCCTGCCTTTTTTACAAGTAGAGTATGATCTAACATAACTATAACAGGTTTGTCTTTATCTTTTGCAAAAGCTAATATTGTAACTTCTAAAGATTTGACATTACCTGGCAAGTCTACATAGTTTATATCATACTTATTTAACTTACGAGCTTCCTGTACTGCATTCATATAGTAATTATCATTCAACGTAAACGTTTCTGATGCACTATACAACTGCTGTGTAGTAATTTTCATCTTATTACTAAGCTTACGACCAATCAGTCGTGAGGATAACATCTCAAAGTTAAATGAGAGTATTGCAAAATCGTCAGTTTGATTAAGATCTTTTAATCCTGTCTCAAGCTGGCCGAGTATTGCAGTCTTACCGCTACCAGACATACCAGCAATAGTTGTGATAGTCTGCCATTCTATACCACCCATAGAAATGTTATTAAACTTTTTCCAAGGGGTACTTAGAGATTTAATCTCGCCTTTTCTCCTACCATCTATGTAGCGCAGGGCTGCACTAGAAGCTTGAGAAATATGTCGCCATGGTAATGGCTTATGCTCTTCGCTCATATTAAATCTCCTCCATAAGTTTGTTCTTCATTTGATTCTTCAGGTTCTATACCTTCATACATAGTCCAAGCTTCTTGATTAAGATAACTACTCATCATCTTCCATCTTGGACGGAATTCACCAGACCAGCTAGCACGTTTTCTATCTTCTAGTTCAGCTGTAATAGCTGTAAGTATAGTATCATGTAGATCTGGGTTACGCTCTATCAATGCTATGTATTTAAGCTTGTTACGCTTCATATCATTGTGTAGTGGACGGCCTTGGTCCTTGCGTGGGTAGGCCAATGCAAATTGATTCCAACAATCTTCACATCCTCGTACCTTAAATAAATCCAACGCTTTTTGACGGAGCGTAAGAGAGTTATCGGGCATTATTTTAATAAAGCCTCGCTCTTGTAATTTTGCTTCGTCTATAGGTAGGATTTCTAGGTACTTTTCGAGTTGTTTACCGCTTTCGCTTTTAATTAACATGTAAACAAACTCGCTTGGAGTTAGCTTGTTGCCTTTCAACTTGGTTAAGTTTAAAGACACTTTCATCGCAATTTAAATATTTATCTAGTTCCTCTTCAGTTAAATCTATCAGCACATCATCTGATAAACATCTTAATTCTTCTTTACATTGTATACAATTACTCATTGCAAATTAAATTACCATCATTGTCCCAATGGTTTGCTGTAAGAAGATATAAATATACGTCATTTTCGGTCACTTTGCAACCAAATTCCATACGCATTATATCAGTTACAGCAGAAAGAGGTAGGGTCTCAAGATCGTCATAATAAAACTTTAAAACGTTATATAAGTTACGAATCTCGAACAAACCTACTCTTTTACCATTATAAGGACTGCTTTTCATATTTACATTTTAGAACGGTAGATCATCTTCTTTTAACATATGAAGATAAGGGTCTATCGAATAATCTTTTGTAAATGTATGTAATTTGGTATACTTTTCCAAAGCATTCATAGGATGTGCAGTTTTAAGAGCTTCAGTGCATGCATTATATGCAGACCAAGCTGTACGCTCCGTAAATGCTGAAGAGTTAAACCATTCATCTGTTGCTTTTTTAAGCTGTGCGCCATTTAAAACACCTTGATTTACGAATAATTGTCCTAAATAATTAGCTGCGTCTATATCGCTAAAATGTATTTCTGACATAGTCTCCCTATCTGCAACAGCTTCGTTATAACGTCTATCTACATCAGCAAATAGCTTTTGTATAAGAACATCTAAGTCTTCTTCTACATTTTGTGTGTGTTTACGCATCTTAATAATGTCACCTGTAAACATAAGGTTAGAGCATACAAATACTGATGCTCCACCACATACACCTATAGGTAATGTCTTGTCATAAGAATTACGAAAGCCAATACTTCTATTCATACCGCTACCATTTGATAAGCTACCGCCGTGGTGAAATGTCATACTACCAAACATTTGTTGGCCTCTATGATTTACTTCTAGTTTCTCTTCAAAA
>Ga0181411_1000278_pt1 | contig 17891 bp, 14 predicted proteins | sample 34SPOviralmetaG_FD_130114 | JGI IMG/M metagenome (GOLD analysis project Ga0181411, IMG submission 130114) | Marine viral communities from the oligotrophic San Pedro Time Series (SPOT) site, San Pedro Channel, CA, USA - 34 SPOT_SRF_2012-07-09 | ecosystem: Environmental > Aquatic > Marine > Strait...
CTCCTTGAGCATTAGCTATGCTGGAAATAAAATTTTCTCTTTCTTCTAAAGGTAATTCATCAAGATAAGATTGCAGCTCAGGGTTAAAAGCGGTGGCTGCGTTGATTGCGTTTTCAGCAACAAACATTGGTATTCTAGCGATGCCACTTGCCATTTCCAATGCATTGGCTTTAAACTTTTTAAAAGCTTCGCTATCTTCCTCAACAGGTTCTGGTTGCACCAAAGAACCAACCGGCGATGGCAATTCCGTATCTTCTTTTTTTTTTAAATCCCACGCTGACTTAAATAAATCAAAGCCAGTGTCTTGACTTAAAATATTAGCCTGTATTCCTTGATTATAAAGAGTAGACTGCTGCTCCTCATTGGCGCTAGTAAATTGTTCTAATGTAGTGGAAGGGCTTATAACACCTTCTGCTATATAAGATTCATAAAGAGATTTTATTTTATCCATCGTATATTTTTACTTGGGATTACCAAAAACATCTAGGTTTCCTTGAGCCGTTGTTCCTGTTGTCGTTCCTGTTGTCGTCCCTGATTCAGCAGGCACAGCATCAGGGTTATCCTCAGGGGTTTTTCTTGCGTCTGATTTATTATATATATCATACATACCCTCTATGATTCCGTCAATAACATTTCTTAATGTGGCTTTATCTTTGTCGGCATCATAATCAATCTTTATGTTATTACCCTCACCTTTTGTTACTCCTGATAAATCTTGAACAAAAGGAATAAACTCTGGAGGTAGTTTAAAATTTAAAACATCCTGCGTTCCAGTCCCTACTCCCGTTACTTGTATTTGATTAATATAAGATTCAGTGCCAGGCAAAGGATAAATATCTTTTATAACATCTAAAACTTGGTTAGAATTATCTTCATCTGGGCGTGGAAGTTTTTCAATTTGTTCTGAAATAGAAACACCTTTATCTCCTTTAGCTACTTCCGATTTAGTTTGATATGTGCTAGAGTTTTGAGAGGATATCGCCGTTCTTTTTCCGGATAAATCTTTTTCTTTTCTCTCTCCTATTTTGTTAGACTTTAAATATCTTTGCTTAGCAGTTTCTGCTTTTGTGGCATCGTAGTTAGGATTAACAGCAGCCATTAAAGAAACAGCAGTTTCTTCTCTTGCTTCTACACCATCTCTCATTATTTTATTGATAGTCTTGTCTTCGCTCCCGTCTTTGTATTGAATAACATATGAAGTGTCTGTCTCGTAAACATTATCTATAGCATTGTTGTTAGCTTTAATTTTTTCTAAAGACTCTCCAAAAATACTACCTCCAGATGTAAGGTCTAAAGCTAAACCATACCCTATTTCTCCTTCTTGCTGAGCTGTTCTTTCTCCAGCACTTAAAGGCGCTTGTCTTTGCACAGGCAAAGCCGTTTGAATCTTATCTACTCTGCTTTCAAACTCTTGATTTAATCTATCTTTAACAACCTTTTCTTGTGCTTCTGATAATTTAGGGACTAAGTTTCCAGAGCTTGGCTGTCTAGGGTCAGGCACTAAAAGTATTTTTTTATCATCTGCCGCAGTCACTTTTGGGTCTATATCAAACCCATACCCACCAATCCAATCCGTAAGCATACTACCTACGTTCGTAGAATTGGTCATCATTGAATCTATCCAATTAGCTTTAGCAGTATCGTACGAGGCGCCAAGTTGTCTAGCGTCTTCCTCTGTTTTTATACCTTTCGCATTTTTAGCTATCACTATTTTAGCTAAATTATCTACTCCTTGCTGTAAATTTTTATTCCAGTCGTATTTATCTATCTTAATGTTGAGCCTATTACGAAGCGCTTGCATAGTAGAAAAATCATTAGGATTTCTACTCAACTCATTTATACCTCCTTTGCCAGGAACTGTTTTTCCAATACTAAACTGTCCATTGGTAGGGTTTACATATAACCTGTGGTTTTGAAAGTTAGAGAATCCTTCAATCTGTTCCATTAAATACTGTTCTTGAGCAGCACTAACTCCTTTTTGAAGACGCTCCATTTTTTCTTTGTACTTGGTGTCATACTCTTTAACTAATGAGAGCATTTCATTTGTACCATCAATAGCATTTTGCCTTTGTACATTGTAGTCTTTTAATCTTAACTGACCGCTTCTTAGTAGCCTGTCTTGCATAAGACGAACCTCTTGAATACTATTAGCGCCATCTAAAAAAAACTGGTTTAATCCAGTGTGTCCACTCCCCTCTGCATCAGTAAGAACCTTAGCGAATTCTCTGGAAGCATCATCTATTTCTTTTTTCTTATCTTCTCTAGATTTTTTTTCTGCGAGAAGCATATCACTTATACCACTGCCAATAGAAGACCAATCTATTTCATTAGCAACTTCTCTTTTTACATAGCCTACATATGTCTTTGCCATAATATATTATTGATTAAGTGGATTCACATAATTGGCAGGGTCATAAACATCAATTATTTTTTTGGGACTAAAATCAATTGGAACAGCAGGGTTTACAAACCGCTGAAAGTCTTGAGCATTACTCATGCCCAAAGCAGGCATATTTAATGATGACATTGTATCCATTCCAAAACTAGAAAAATCATTTATTCCTGCGGGTGTAGTTTTTTGTCTTTTAAATAAAGGAACTAATTCATTTTTATAATCTACAACTGTCCCTCCTAATTTTTTTAACCCTTCAAAACCTTGGCTTACTGCTTGCATTTCAGCCATTTGTGCATCTCTTGCTGCTTGCTGCGCACCCGCTACTCCAGCTAATTGTAAATTAGCTAAGCCTGACTGTAGTCTTGCATCTTCTCTAGCAGCTAACTCCTGTAATCTCAACATCTCCTGCTCTTGCTTTGCTGATATTTCTCGTTCGCCTTTTTGGGCTCCCATCAAAACTCTTCCTGCTGTAGCTGCCGCTCCTCTTGTTTCTCCTTCAGCACCTGCTTGTAAAGCTTGAGCTCCGGCCTGCCTTATACCTTGTCTAGCCTCTTCATAGGCTCTTAGCGGTGCTGAAATGCCTTCTAGCTTATTCACGCCTAATATTTTTTCAGCCTCTTTTAACGATTTAGCTGCTTCATCTTCAGCTTCTCTTCTAAGCTTACTCTGCTTTCCAGCTTGAATGAAAGATTGTGTAACCCCTGCTGCCGCTAAAACTGTACCAGCTATAGCAAATCCTACTCCTGCCATAATTTTTTTATTTTATTAATAGTTTTTTTAGGCAAATCTTTATAGTTATTAGTATAAACATCAGCCTCTGCTTGTTCAAATGTTTTTGCTTTTGTTTTATACACACAACACCAATCAGTGTCTTCATGTATATATAAAACTCTCTGAGCTCCTGTCTTAGTAAATATGGTTTTAGGAGCTTCTATAGTGTTTATGTCTCCATCATCTCCCAAATAAGAAACCTTACCTCGAAGTAAAAAAGACGGATGGTTTTGTTTATGAATCATACTTACTACAAAAGAACCTTTAGGCATAAAAATTTCACGAGTATATAAACCACCTTCAATGTGTTGCTTCAAAGGAAAAAACTCTTGCATCTCTTTTGATTGAACTTCTCCAGCTTTGTGTGTTACAACACCTTGCAGTTTTTCTAATCGTTTAGAAAACTCTGCAATCTTATCCCACATCATACCTCTATAGGTAGTGATGTTGCTTATTATTTCTACAGGCAAAGCTTCTACACTCATTTAACTACAAAGATACTAATTTTAGGGATAGCTTTTCATTACTTCCGACTCTACTGCAAATAGCTCCGTAGCTGTGGTATCGCTATTGGTTAATGTAAAATCACAATAATGCCCTAATATACCATGGGATTCTGCCACTGCATTTTTAACAAACATTATATAAGGATTCTGTATGGGTATAGGGCTTACAGCTCCCGTTACTGTAGCATCTAATATTAGGTTATTAGTGGAGGTTTGCAAATCCACATTAATTGAAGTTACTGTGCCCCCTAGCTGAGGAACTGTATAGGGTGGTTGTGCAAAATAAACCACATCACCTACACTCACTATACTTCCTATAGATATTAAAGGTGAAGTTGAAAAATTAATTTGTGGCGCAGCATTTGTGCCTGTAATGCTTTGAGATTGACCAATACCATTTACAGAGCGCAATACAAACTCATCAGTGCCAGCGGGTATCTCTCCGCTATTTCTTACAAAAGCAAACCACGCTCCTTCTTTTTTTACAAAGAATGTTTTTTCTATAAAACCACTTGTTTCAATATCAGACTTCAATGTAGCTGCCCAAGCTGAGTTAGATTCTAAATTAATGGTTTTAAATATTTTATTTTCTAAAGGGTTTTCATTAAATACACTTGAAATAGTAGAGTTGTATTGAGCCCCATAATAATTGTTACGGGTTTCATTTACATTATGTCTGTACATATTCCCACCATAAAAAGTATAAAAATAATTATTCATACCTGTCATCCAATCAGGAACGTAAGAATAAAAAGAGGGAAACCCTTGTGATTTTTCACTGTATGTTAAAGTGTAATTCTTTGCCATATTAAATGATTTAAGTACAAATTTACAAAATTTTATTAGGGTTAATCTATAAAGCCCCATATGCCCGTTTGATGGTGCTTAGTAAAACAAATACCGTGTGAATTGTTAAATAAGTTAGCTGGAAGTATTTCTACTTTAATGTTACTTGTTGATATAAAATTAGACAAAGCAATTGGCCCTACGGTTTTTCTTACAATAGTCCCCCTTAAATCTTCAATTAAATCTGGATAAGTTTTTGCGTCTTCTAAATTTTTTAAAATATTATGTCTACAATATGTTAAAAAACTTTTCCAAAAATCTGACGGTTGCGACACCATCAAGCTATTCTGAACCACTTCATCTCCAGCTGACGCTCCAATAATATAAATTTTATTTTTATCTAATTGATGAATAAATGGTGATATTAATTCTACATCTATATCTATATATGCTCCTCCAATTTTTTCTAATATTAACCCTCTGACATAGTCAAGCTTAAAAATTTTATGTAAGCCTAACAAAACTTTAAAAAACTCTGGGTCGTTTTGTTTTATAAAATTATCTATATCATTATCATCCCATATTGTTATAGAAGTATAATTTTTTTGCCAGCTTTCTAAACAAACTTTCCATTTTTCAGGCCATTTGGCTTGGTTGTTTGGAGCAAGAAAATGTAGTTTCATATAATTTTATAATGAACAAAAAAGTTTCTATAATATTTACCTTGAAAAGGTTGTGACCTTCCGTGTTCACAGATAGCAGATTCATAAAGAATTATGTCTCCTGGCTCGGCATATACCTTATGCCAACTACCTTCATGGTCTTGTATATCTAAAGCCCAATCATCTCCGAATTCTTTGTTTTGACATCCGCATCTTAAATCTTTATCTACTATTATAATAGAAGAAATATGATGAGTCTCTATCCTGTCTACATGAGCTTTTAGGGTAGCTCCTTTAGTATAAGAACGAATACCATACACTGCTGAAGGCTCAAGTTTTACTCCGCTAAACTCTTCATGGATTGGTAAAAGTTGCGTATGTATTAATGTTCTTATAGAAGGAAGGCTATCAAAAGACAACATTTCACTATCTCCTGTGGGTATAAATACTTCTTTACCTTCAAAATTTTCAGGAACAGCTTTATCTTTAAGTAATTCATAAGAGTCTTTTATTAAGTTCCAAGTTTCTGAGGGACACTTAATAACCTTAAAACCTTTTGAAGTTAGCTTGGGAATCTGAGAAGTTTTTAAATCAACCTTTGATTTGTTAACATACATCATTGCATCCTCTGCACCATTCCAAATGTTTTCTCTCCACCAAGAAGTTATAATATATTTTTTCCCTTTTGTAATAGGCATACCTTCATGTAAAGCTTCATCCAAACATTTTCCTTCAGACATATTTTGCCAAGCTACCGCTTTACCCTCTTCGGGGTTTACAATTGTTTTTAAATTTGAAAAGTTTGTACCACCTCCTTCAAAATCGTCATTTAAATAAACCATTAAAGTATGACTTCTATTTCCTGAAGCTAAACAATGTTTATCATAAGCTGGTCCTGAAAAAAAATCTTGATGTAATTTAAAATATTGTCCTTCTTCATATAATTGTCCTTGCAAATGCTCACCTTTCAAAACATCTAAACCTAAAAAATTAGCTATTTTATTATGAACTTTTTTTACTAAAGGATTAGTATGGTCTAAATTACAAGTGCTAGATGTTCTGTTAGAAGAATATGAGCTAACATCATCACCTCCCTCTACCACTGAAGAAGGGTGATGATTTTTATCAATCATTTTTATTAACTCTAAACACTCTTCTCTGTTTAAAAAGTTTTTAATTTCATTCATGTTAATTTAATTTAATTTATGGACATCCAAATTGACCTACAAATGTTAAATTGGTAACTATTGGACTTCCTGGTAATGTTGTTGATACTCCGGTATATCTAAAATATTGCAATCCATTAAAATACCTTGCATTAGAAGCAGGCGCTGAATTCATAGTTTGAAATACGAATTGTGAAGTACTACAGTTTTCAAATCTATAGTAAGTTGGAGCAGGAGTTGGAGGAGTCGGCGGAGGAGTCGGAGGAGTCGGCGGGGTAGGAGCTGGACAGGCTGAAAATGTAAATATAAATCCACTTGGTCCTACTTGAAAATAATTACCTCCCGAGTTTGAGTCTGTAAAATATGTATTGCCTCCGTTATATAAAGTAGTTAATCCAGAGTCAACATATAAAGCATTTCCTGCATTATAAGCTTGTTGTACTGTTGAGTGGTTTGCTGAATTATAAACAGTAACAGGAACGCCTGTTCCGTTACAAGCAGCAGTAGAAGAAGACCATCCTTGCAAAGGATTAGTTCCTGTAGAGGAATTAGTGTATATAGTAAAAGACCCTACTGGTGGTGTCGGTGGTGTCGGCGGTGGTGTCGGCGGTGGTGTCGGCGGTGTCGGCGCTGGTAAACAAGCTGTGCAATTTGCATAAGCCGCAGTAACATCATTAGTATTTGATGGAGCACCTCCGCTTACAACTTCATAACAAGTGTTTCCATATGCATCTATTTTTACAGATTCTCCTGCGCTATATGAGCCAGTAGTCCTAAAGTAAACAGTAGCTCCTCCTGTACATGGTACGGCAGAGTAATAATTATAAGACGGCGGCGTAGGCGGCGTAGGCGGCGTAGGCGTTGGAGGCGTAGGCGGCGTAGGCGGCGTAGGCGGCGTAGGAGTAGGTGGCGTTGGAGGAGTCGGCGTAGGCGGTGTTGGAGCAACGCAAGTTGTTTTACTACTCAAAACTCCTGTGTTGCTTATTACAACGCTAAATGAAGGAGAAGTAGTAGACTGGTCTAAACCATACACACTATCTCCGCCAACAAAAGGAGTTGTTAGCCCTGTATCTGTATACCCTACATCTCCATTAGCTGGGCTAGATGTATTAAAATATAAATTACTTGAAGTGGTTTCAGCACAAGCTAAACTTGATGAGCTTTTGGCTGTGGTTTTATTGTAAGTATAAAAAACACAACTAGGACAAGTTTCTACAATTTCTAAAACACAATTGACCTGTCTTCTAACAACTGTGCCAAGAGCATATATACCATCTGCTGCGCAAGTAGTAAGATTTTCATCAGTATACAAAGACGTTGCAGTGCTAAAGCTAGATGAATCGAAATAATATGTCCCTGGTGTTGCCATTATATTTTATTTTTTATTTTAACATGGAGTACACATTTGGCTAAATGAACTTCCGTTCCAATAACTATATTCTTGACTTCCAGATATTGGGAATGTGTAATATCCTGCCGGTGCGTAACCACTTGAATCGTTTGAATTACAAGCGTTTGAATTTACAAACAACTTTGTTGAGCTACACCAATTATTATTATCTGTGTAATAAAGGCCTTGAGTCCCCTCACAAGTTGTTGTTGCGCTGTAAAGCACATTATGTGCGTAACAATTAGAAACGGGCGGACATCCCACTTGTCCTGTAAATTGTAAAACTTGAACTGAGTTTACAGGTGTTGAGGCTCCGGCATTTCCATCGTAAATATAATAAGAGTTTGTTGAAAAACTATATCTTCTATCTCCTGTTTGCGTAGGCGGTGTTGATAAGAATACACTTACCGCAGAATAATTTGTATCACAAGAGTTATATGTATAATATAATCCTGAAGGTGTAGGAGGTGTAGGAGGTGTAGGAGGTGTAGGAGGCGTAGGAGGCGTAGGTGGTGGCGTAGGTGTTGGAGCACAATTACAACAAGCATCCTGAATGGTTGACGTAGAATAGCAAAGAGTTTCAGAAGACGAATTTCTATAATCCCAAATTATATAAAGGTTACTTCCGGTATTAGGCATAACAAAGTTTGCCGAATATAAAGAAGGAGCTCCAGTGGTTATAATTGGTGTAGCCGTAGTAGCAGCTGCTAACAACGCATTTATATCTGTTGTATTATTTTGATATAATGAATTAGTTCTTAAATATTTAAATTTATTTTTAGTTGGGTCAAACACGAAATTATCTCCTGTTTCTTTAACGCTTGATATAGTAACTGTCGCTCCATCCCCTGGTATTACACCAGCTCCCTGTGACCCAATTGTTAAATCATATTGAGAAACTAAAGGTTGTGATGTGCCTGAATCAAATGTAACAAGACGGCTATGTGGAGGAGATATAAATGTTCCGTCTGTCCATCTATATTGATTGTGAATTAATTGACCGGCTTCATTATTTCCTGTAATTGCCACATTGTATATTGTTATAACATCAGCAACTGGACATGAAACTGTAACCTCTACAGTATCAGCTGACACATTAGATGTAGAAACAGTTACAATTGCTTCAGTTACATTTACAACATCTTTAGGAAAAGTAAATGACCCGCTTACAAATACATTTCCAGAACTATAAGTTTTACCATTATATACTACAGTAATAACATATGCTGTCCCAGATACTGGATTTTCACTCACTATATTAATATCGCCTTCAGTTATAACATCAAGTGAATTTAATTCAGTAATTATATTATCGTTTCCTTCAAATGGTATTGTGTAGCTTACTGTAGATGTTCCTACAAGCTCTGACATATCAACCGTAAATGTGTCAGGAGTAGAAGCAGAAACAGTTAAGTTTTTACTTACACCACATGATAAAGGCACAATTACTTCAGGAAGTTTTACTTGATTAGAAGCCAGAACATATTCATTCATGTATGGGTCAAATCCACCAAGCTTTTGAGTATTAGGATAGTCTATAAATAAATCTCTAAACCAGCCTCGCATACCGGTTTCTGAAATAACACTAAGTTGTTCATTTTGATAATTAGAGCCTTTTAATTGTATTAAAGCTCCTCGTTTTGAGTCGGTAAAAAACTTATCAGGACCAAACGAAGAAAAGCTTTCTGGGTTAAAACTAATACCATAATCTTCTATTCTTGCTATTTGTAATCCTAATACTTCAGGCACTGATGTTAGCGTGCTAGTCCCAGCTGCATCTGACAATAAATTTTTTCCTCTTAATACATAAGATATTTTATCTTCTTGTAAAGTAAGTATATCAGTTTCTCTGGCAAATAATTTCTGTATAGAACCAAACGACTCTTCTAGTGGTTTAAAATTAAGAAGCCCTAAGTTAAACTCATTAAGCTTATTTACATTTGTTTCATCGTTAAATACTCCACTGTATGTTAAGTCAGACACCCTGTCTGCTTGTTTATAATCTATAGCAGAAGTAGAAGTAACTCTGTTACCTAAATTGAATTGTTTTCCGCTTATAGAGTCTCTTATCTTATAACTTTCTACGCCATTTCCAAAAGCAAAACAATTAAAAAATTCTGTGTTTATTATTGCTGGTTGCGAAGTAGAAAAATCTTGATTTTGTACATTTCCAGTGTGACCACCATTACCTCCTATTTCTAATGATAAATTATTTTCATACCAAACATCTGGAAGCGCATCTGCTGGGATTGTTTCAAAAGCAATAGTGCTTGAAAATCTAACAACCTCTATATTTACAGTAACCGTAGATTGCCTTGGTTTTTGAGTTGAAGCATGAATACACGCATCGGGTCCTGTAACCATTAAAAATGTTTGACCAGTTGCTGTGTTTGTATAAAACCTGTAATAATTAGTTAAATCTGATGTAGTTATATCTGACACAGTAGGGTCTCCATTACCACTAGTTGAGGCAAGAACTACATTTGTATAATTTGAAGGATTTGTAATACTGTCATCAACAAGAAAAGTAGAAATATTTTCATTAGTCCACCACTGTTCAAAATTAGCGTGAGGCTGGCTAGCTACAAAATCACCTTTAAATACATTTGAACGAGCATCACAACTACCTCTACCTGTTCTTTTTTGAGTTATTTCTATTTTTATTCTAGCTCCTGCGGGTATAGTATAATCAATATAAGAATTACTACCTGTTCCTCCAGGGTTTAAAATATTTACAGGATAATTAACTAAAGGATTTTCTCTCCTTCTTTTTGCTGTATTTTCACGAGGGCCAGGAACTACAAAAGGACCTCCAGTGCTAGTGTCAGTTACTATAGAAAAATTATTTGGGTTTAATTTCATGTATGGCCCAGAAGGAACAAACACATCTATAGATTCTCCAGCTGAATCAAGTTGACCAGTAGGAATTGTTAAGAACCCTTCATTTTGTACTTCTTTTTCTAAAACAGTTGTAAATACACAGTTTTGAGTAGGGCCGTTAATATCTGCTTTTACTATAAGCCTGTCTCCATCAGTAACTTTAGATGCGCTCTCTCCTTCTAATAAAAAATAAGCAGCGTTACTTCCAGGGTCTTCAAAGTAAACATTACTATATATTGTATCATAAGTGTCCTCATCTGGCTTTATACAAAACTTATATCTTGTAGCCCATGAAGGAGCTCTTTGTGTAGTAGGTATGGTTACTTGTATTGAGTTTTTTGTAGAAGAGTTAGAGCATGGTATTTGAACGGTGTTATTTGGACTTACAAGAGCCGTAGACGAACGATTATAATCATCCATATATATTATACCAACTTCATATCCTCTATTACTATGAAGGCTAGTTGGGTTAGCTATTTTTTGATATCTTGCCTCTGAAAAACTTATAGAATAATATTCATTATAACTTACAGTTGGAGTGTTTACATCATCCACATAAACCATTGATATCATCTGAATACCTATTTCAGTACTACCAGGTGTGGATATAATAGATAATGGAGCATTAGTATTTGTAATTCCACTAGCAAATTTTGTGTTTGAGTCTAAATTTAATGGTAATTCACAATTAATATAGTCTGTAAAAGTGTCTCCATTACACGAGTTTGCAACTGTTTGAATATTGGCTACCGTACCCACTCTCTCTACAAAGTCAGTGCTTGTGGCTAATTCATAAACAGAATTGTAAGATGTTGGAAAAATATAATTAAATGTTAAGTTTACATTAGAAGTTGTTTCTGTAGGAAAAGGCGCAACACCTGTCCATGAATTATGCTGTATTGTTAAATCTAATGTAATTGATGCTCCAGCAATTAATTCTACTCCAGCTAAATCAAAAACCATTACAGAGTTAGGTATAGTTCCTGTAAAAGGACCGCTGTAAGTTCCGCTTTGAGTGGAGCTAGTTAATAGTTCATCCCCTATATCTTCAGTAATTAAATTAGTTGTATATTCAAATTTTACTGGAGCTTTATTTACGTCTACTAAATCATATCCTTCTATATAATTACCATATATAAGTCTATTACCCATTACTGTTTGAGCTTGAGCAAAGAGAGGTACATTGTCATAGAGTCTTAATATTTCTGACTCAGGAAGAATTGTAAATATTTTACTATTACTAAAAGTGTAAGTGTAATTTTGATTGTTAGCATATCCCAAATTAGACTTATCTAATTTTTCTATAACTTTAATTACAGAATTGTTAGCCTCTTTAAATAACAAATCAATGCCAACAACCAAAGGGCCTCCTGAATTAAAAGTAATAATAGAAGCATTAGTTGAATTGGTCATTCCCTCATTAAGGTAGCTATTAAAACTAAACTCAAATGCATTAGGAATAAAAGAAGGCTCTGTAAATTGTGAGGTTGCTGAATACTCGCCATCTTCGTATCTATACCTATATGCAAAACATATAAAACGCTCTTCTAAAAAATCCTCTTCACCAGCTATAGTTATAGGTTGAATTGTAGGTGCACTTACCGGTGGCTGTTTTACAACTAATATAGATTCTTCAGAAAATTGGTCTAAGTATGATGCCATATTTAAGTATTAATAGTATATGTAACATTATTACTTAATGTTAATCCATTTATAGTAACCTCTCCAATTGATTCTGGCTGCTGACTAGCACCATTGCCATCTGTAAATGTATCTCCAGGAGCATAACTTACCGACCAAGTTCCACTACTTCCATCGCTTCCTGTAATTGTCCCACTTAAACTTCCACTGCCTGGATTGCCTGTTCCTGAAACATTAATCAAGCCTATACTATTTCTGCCAGCTCCAGAGTTACCTCCAGTATCTAAGCTAAACTGTGTTAAAGCGAGTGTAGAAACATTTCCTACCCCTTGAATACCATAGCCCTTTGTTAATGAAAAAAATGATGCTTGATAACAATCTGCTCCTGGTAAATTTATCTGAGTGTTTGTTGGACTAATTCCAACACCAAAAGATGGTATGCTTGTAGGGCATCCAGCTAAAGTTCCCGTATGTATACCAAAAAAATCACTACTTCCAATATTTGTTTGTCCAGATGTAAATATCCATCCATTTGTCAACACTGGAGTAGGGGTCGGTGGCGTGGGCGTAGGTGGAGCAGGAGTTATACTTATAGGATTAGGATAATTTCTTTTTATGTTTATAAATCTAGGTGGATTAAAATTATCAGTAAAAAACAATAAATCTCCAACTCTATCTACTCCTGTTATTAAAAAAGATGGATTAAAATTTAAAGTAGTATTTACACCTAAACCATCATCAATACTAATTATGTGATATGTGGTTGTATTTGTTTTAGTATTAAAAGAAACAATTAAATCTAATTTTCCAGTGTCACCATCCACAAAAGATGGGTCGTGTACAAACCAATAAATCGCATTATTAGAACCGTCTTCGTAAGCACCAATGCATCTTGCTGACGCACTTAAAGGTATGCTGTTAAACTGTAAGGAAGTAACTTTAGTGTTACCTTTTGAATTTTCAACAGAGCCAATTTCAGAATCTTCAGTAGAACCCAGCCTTACATTTAAAGCATCTACATATTCTCCATTAGGGATAAGCCTTTCATCAAGGCTTTTATTCATCCTTCCTCGTATAAAATTTCTTTGAATGTTTGCCATTTTATTTTATCCACTTATTCTCTCCTCGTAAATTCATTAATAATTTACCTGGATGAATATTGCTTAATCTAATTTTTGCGTTTCTCAGTAAAGCTGATTTTCTTTTTTTAGCTCTATTAATAATATACTCTTGAACATTAAATTTACTATTTAAAATTGCATACTCTATATGCGCATAAATGTAATCTTCAAAAAGTTTGTTGACCGACACCTGTGAATCATCCCCGCCTTCCATTCCATCTGAAATGTATTCTAATACACAGTTTTCATTAAGCATAGTGGAATCAAAATTTATAACGCCTGCTTTTTTATCTATTCTAAAGGTTGGGTTAAAGTTTGCAGTTTCTGTGTTTAAACCATAACGAGCCCCAATGGTATAATCTGCATACCAATTAGATTCTGAATCTAATGCTATTTGGTCAGTTGCATTTTCTTGATTAAGATAAATACTATTTTGCTGTCCGTTTTTTCTTTCTGTATCTAAGGTAGATATATCGGTTACTACAGTGCCGTCAGAATTAAATGTCAATGTTCCTCCAGCTCCTTGTAAATATGATTGAGCAGAGTTTACTTGAATATTTTCATTTAAAGGTCTAAGCCATCCGTCTTTGTATAATGAAATACGAACCCAATTAACATAGTCATTTGGTAAAACAAAAGTAAGATTATCAAAAACCGTTAACTCTAAAGCTTTTATTTCCATAAACGCATCATAATTTAGTTCTTGAATACCTCTTTTTGCATGAAACAATATTTTAAATCTTTCTTCGTTATTAACTAAAGAATGATTGCCAGAGTACATAAGCTCAAAATTATTAACTATATCTTCTAAACTTACATATTGATAAGACCCCCAGTTTTTATTAGAGGGTGTACCGCCTGCATTTTCGTAATATTGATATTGTGATAAATATGCCATCCTATTGTTCTTGGTTTTCTAATTGTTCTATTGACTGACCAAATTGTACAGTAGCTATTTCTCTTATAGACATTCCAGCGTACTGTAATATTCTTGATACTAAATTATTTACGTCATCAGGAGGTAATTCAAAGTCTTGAAAATCTGATTGTGATTGGTCAAAAATAGGCTCACCCGCCGACAATGAAACATAAGTCCATTTAGGGTCTTTGGGATATCTAATATATTGACATACTACTCTTCCTATGGTAGTTATAGTGTCTGGATGTAAAGTTAAAACATCTCCTTCTTGAGTATAAGCTGGAAAAGTTATATTAGGAGCAGTTAACATAGATTTATTTAACATTGTAATTTTACTATGGTTTACCTGCTCTGCTTCATTTTTTAAGTTTACTTTTTTATAAATAGCATATGTAATATTTGCAGTAGTTAATGAAGCTACATCCAAGACTAATGTGGTCTGATTGGTAACTGAAGTTACTTTTAAATTAGTAACAACCGTGTTATTAAGAATTACAGAAACTATATCTCCTGCTGCAATTCCATCTGTTTGAAAAGTAGCTGTATTGTCTATAAGCTCAGTATTTCCTCCTCCTGTAGAAGTTGTGATTCCAGCTGCGGTAACAACACTATAAACTAAAACTTTGTTTAACAAATAATAATCCGAACCGGTAGTTGAAGTTGTAGGAACACTATATTCATTTAATATGTTTCTTGACAAACTAGCCGTAACAGAAAAGGTGTCTATAACTTCTTCGTATCCTTTTTTAATATCAGCATATCCTGTTCCAGATACTCTACCATTTTCTTTATTTACCTGACTATTGTATGCTATAAAATATTCATCAAAAATATCTAGCTGCGCTTGCTTGGCAAATAGATTAAAATCTGATGGAGATATGTAGCCATAATTATTCTTGTTAAGTATAGCAAGAACTGTATTTCTAACAGCGTTTATCATCGCTTTCTTTTTTACAAAGATAAACAAAAAAAAAGAGGTCAATTATTTTTGACCTCTCTCTACAATTGCTAATCTTCTAGCAATTTTTCTAACATCTTCAAAGACTCTATACCATCATCGCTTTGTAAATATGACGACACAATGTACATCGGGTCTTCTCCAAAGGGCACAGTTAACATTTTCTTTTTATTAGTAGATGTATTAAACCATACTTCTTTTTGTTTATTTCTAAATGATAATAATCCTTTATCAAAAAACAGTTGCACATTAGACTGTAGTTTCAGCATAGGGTCATTAATTATTTTTAAAAACGTATGAGGGTCACGCTTAACAAAAATTAATATATCTCTACGAAGTTCTGCCGTACTCATTTGCTCTGTGTTTCTTCCAAGTAAAACTCTAGATATGGTTTCTACCTGGTCTACAGAAAGCTTTCTAGCCTCAATAAGCGCATCTGCTTCTATATTTAATTGTTCAATCTCTGCTGCTGCATCTTTTTCTTCATTCACCTCAACAAACTTTTTACCGTTTAAAGGGTGGTAATACAAAAACTCTTGCAGTGCAGGGTTGTTTTTTGGAACTCTTAAAAATCCATCCATAAAGTCAATAGGCTCTCTAACTACCTGTCCATCTTGCTCATCTTCAAAACAAGATTTTTGGTTAGGAGAATATCTCAACACTCGGTTGATTCCTTTGTCTTCATCAAAATGTAATAAGGGTTGTCTTCTTGAGCCACCAGAAGGTAATAAAAAAGATATTGGGGCTCTATCTCTAGTAAGTTTGTAGACCTTGTCTACTAATGCGTTTTTTTTCATTATATATAAATTTAATTTGATTTAAAAAAAGGGAGGCGGTTAAACCTCCCTTGGTAAAAATATTACTCTTGGAATAAGAAAAAGTTGTTTGCACCTAAAGTACATACAGCTCTCTCAGACAAAAAGTGAACTTCCATAGCATCTAAGCTTGAAGTTGCAGCACCGCCAGCAGAACCTGTAATCCAAGTTTTGTAACGTCTGTCTTCAGTTTCAGAAGCTCTGTATCGAACATGAAGGAATGGTCTCTTCGCATTCTTCCCTAAAATCTGGTCGTATACTGTAGTTGAACCAGCTGGTACTAATAGTCCGTTTACACGGCCTGAGTTAGCTCCAGTAGGTAAACCACCACGCATAGTTGGGTCATTTAAGTATTTCCAGTCAGACTTGTAGAAGTCATATCCTCTACGGAATCCAGTGAATCCAAGGTTTAATGCCATGTCTTTGTCATTGTCAAATAAACCATAAGATGTTCCACCAGCTCCATAAGAGTTCTGAGCTGCTAACATATCATCAATATCAAAGCTAAATTCTCTATCAACGAAAATTACATTTTCCTCAATAGAACCTTGCTTATCTAAACGAGAGATTACTGCATCAAAGTCAGCTAGTGCAGCTGGGTTTCCACCGCCCCACACATTTCCACGATTCTCAACTGCATAGAAGATACCTTCAGAACCTTTGTTCCCTACATCTCCTCCAGCTGCGATTGCTCCTGACGCAGCTTCTGCTGGTACAGCTTCAATCATTGCTGTTTCTAAGTAGTCGTCAAAACGTAGACGAGTTTCGTGCTCTGATTTAAGATACCATAAGTATCCAGATGCTCCGTTTTCAGTAGTTACTTCTACCCATCCAATTTGCGCCATGTCAGACCCGCTTACAGCGTATTTGTCTTTGATGATAATTGGTGAGTTGTCAAAAATAACGTCATCAGCTTCTAATGAGCCTACCATTCCGCTAGTTCCTTTTTTAAATTCAGAACCATAGATGAATACTGTTCTTGTGAGTCCAGTACCGCCAACTTGTCCAGCTGCTTCATAATAAGCTACATCAAAAGTACCTGCTCCTGTATTTACAGATGTAACAATACCTTTATTCATTCCACTTCCTGCATTATCAGAGATAACAACAGTCTGTCCTACTCTTATTGCAATGCTTCCAGTACCAGGTACTAATGCATCACTTACAGTAATAGTAGCTGTATCAGCAGCTGCTGCTGCTCCTGAAGCACAGTTAATATATTTAGTGTGTAATCTTCCTTGCTCTGCCCATTTGATAAGGTCAGAGTTAGATGGCATCTCTGCTCCTACTAAACGTAAGAAAGATGCGATTGTACGATTTCCATATCGCTCAAACTCTTTTTCGTATGTATCAGGTAAATACTGATTTAAGAAATCAAAGTTGTTTATATAATTTGTACTTAATGGTACTTGTTCTGCACTCGGTTGTAAAGCAAACCCAGGGGTTGCTTGAACTGCTCCTGCCATAATAATTAATTTTTAAAATTTATTTTCGTTTAATACTTCTTATTTTTAAGCCTCGTCCCGAATCAGGGTTAACTGACTTAACTTGAAATCCTCCCTTGTTAGTTACTTCAGGCGCTCTACGCTCGCTCATATTTATATTTTTAGTTTTGCGTATCACATCTTCCGTAGCTTCAGACTTGCCTTGTTCATAAAAAAAGTTGGCAAATTTGTCAGGATTCATTGCTATTGATAAAGCTCTATGGTATCCGGCAGCGTCACTAATTAAACCCTTGTCATCCAAGTACTTATTAATAAAGTTCATAGGAGTCTCTTGATTTTTCTTATGATGAAGAACTAGATGACGAATCTGTAGTTAAAAAAACTAAACTAGCAAAAAAGAAAACTGTTGCCAAAGCAAAGAAGTTTTTTAATGAGC
>Ga0181411_1000279_pt1 | contig 17887 bp, 25 predicted proteins | sample 34SPOviralmetaG_FD_130114 | JGI IMG/M metagenome (GOLD analysis project Ga0181411, IMG submission 130114) | Marine viral communities from the oligotrophic San Pedro Time Series (SPOT) site, San Pedro Channel, CA, USA - 34 SPOT_SRF_2012-07-09 | ecosystem: Environmental > Aquatic > Marine > Strait...
AATCATATGCACTACTTAATGTGCCTACCAGTTGTCCACCTGCTGTTAATTCATAATCGCCTATATCAGCATCTGTTATATCATAAGATTCAGGATCTATTAAATCTCCTACAGTAGTTGTTGGTGTAGGATGAGTATTGGCGTCTTGTTGCGGATTATCTGCTAACTGAACACCTGCACCAAATGTTTTCATTGCTGGGTTGGTAATAACATTACCAAATGTAGCACCAGGCAATAGATCTACATTACTATATATACCCTCATACAATCCTGGTATAAAGATAGGTCCTATTACAGGTAATTTGGGCATATCTATAAACCCTATATCTGGTGTTTCTGTACTTACAGGTAATGTATAATAATCGTCTGTATATTCTATAGCACTCATTTGTACTGTAATCATACCTGTTTCACTTTGTCGTTCTACAGTTCTTAACACTCTGAATAATTTATCTGACCAGCCATACAGGCTGTTTGTTATTTTTACCACATCACCTACATCTGTTTGCATACCGCTAAAATCTGTTTCAAATTGTATAACTGTACCCACTCTGCTCTGATTTAAGTCTATGTTTGCTAATGCTTCTGCTCGCATATTATCATTAATGAGATCTACACGATATTTTAATCTGTTATCTGGCTCATTTGCGTTTCTGTCACTGCCGGGTGTTTCTACCAGTACTGTATTTGTCTGATCTTTTCTGGTGTTATCTGCAAATTCAACTTCTACAGCATTGTATAAATTGTATAATTCTGTACTACTGATATCTATTTTGCTTACTATGTTATCGTCATTATACACCAAGCAATTGGCTTTTTCTGTACTGCTTATTGCTCTGTTTGGAATAGCACTGAATTTACCCTGCTTTACATTGTATGTAAAGAATGTAGCACTTGCCTGACATATTTTATCTATGTTTGTTTTAGATGTATCGAATGTACTTAACACACCGTTAATCTCATATCTGTCGTGTGTTACACTGGCATTTGCCTGGTTTGTGTAATTTACTTGCTCAGCACTATAACCTTTCATTTGTGTATTTGCTGTGCCTGTGACACTATTTACATCTATTTCTGCATTTGTGAGTCCTGCTCCATATCGTGTTGATGTAAGATAGTCATATAATACATCACCAGGATTGCTTAATGTGTTTTTCATTTTGAACGACATTTGTGGTAAACCCACCAATCCATTTTCTGCATCATAATCTATTTGTAACACGGCAAATACCATGTTATTTGCTGTGTGGTTGGCTCCCCAGTGAGGTACTATACTACTTGCTGGTGTACTACTGCCTGTGCCTGATGTAGGGAATATAACATCTGAACCACTACTACCACCTGCATAAATGTTTAATCTTACATTACCTGCATAATTTGTTGTGTTACTCTGGTTTGGGTTTATGTGTCTTACTACGGTATTACCAGAAAATACCAGCTCATCGTCTGCCATAAACACTTTACTACAACTAAATGTTCCTGTTTGCGTTTCTTCACTTAATGCTATACAGTATGTCATTGTGTCATTCTGATTGCTTATAGCGGCATCAAATATAGGTCCACTTGTAAATGCATTACCATATAATATGGGTAATTTGTTATCTGTACCAGGAGGTAATTGTATTGTTACACCAGGATCGCTTGTATCAAATGAAGGTGGTTCAAATACACCTAATGCTCTGGCTGTAGCGGCGGCTAAACCACCTGCAACTATATATCCTGTTGCTGTGGCAATTGCTGTACCTATTAGTGAACTACCTAGAAAGCCTCCTCCTGCTGTGATTAAGAATGTAGATACTGCTGATGCGATTGCTGAAAATACTGCCATTGTTTAACCTCTATAACACCAATTATAATCTATTGCTTCCCAACCTCTTTGGTCTAATTTAAGATCAGGTGTAGTTGCTAGTGTTGTTAATGTAAAGGAACTTATATGTCCTTTGTCTTTTGCTTCTAACCCTATGGCAACATATCTGTTTAATAATCTGGCACCTGCTGTGGTACCTCTGTAATCGTCCTCTACCCACCATGCTACTTCTGTCATGCGTTTAACATGTGGTAGCCATAAATCTCCCTGTATAGTTGCTAATAACATACCTATAACTCTGCCATTATGCTCACACACCAGAGCTATTCCTGTTTTAAGAATATGATCTATAACTGCGTTAACATGCTGATAATCGTATTTGGGATTTTGTAAATCTTCAACTGGATTAAAGTTGGCAAAATCAATCATAAGGCGTCTTATATCATCATAGTCTTGTATTTGTGCGTTTCTTACTTTCATTATTTTTCTATTGTAGCCTGTCTACGATTACGGCCTCCGCCACCACGGCCTCCACCGCCACCGCCTCCGCCGTAGCCTCCGCCACCGCCTGAATTATATTCTTTACCAAAATCAAATGCTATGTTATATAATAGTGGCACTCTGTCAAATACCAAATCGTTAGGGAACAATCTCTTTCTGTCTTCTGGATTTGTTCGCTGTCCACTTATTCTGTTCTCTAATATTGATGTTATACTAGCACAGGTAACTGTTACACTATTTTGTAGTACTGCACCTGGTGTAAAGTCTTCCTGTATAACGAAGTTAGTTATAACTCCTGCAAATCTTGTGAATACCTGAGTTGTATCTAATTCGTGTGTAGTGATATTATAGAAACCTCTACGAATAAACACATTACCACCTTTAATTTTTGTGGTTAGTATTGAACTTAAATAATCTTGTTCGCTGGGTATACCACTTAATGTGAGACTGATATCACCATTTGTTGTTTTTATGTCTTCTGTAAAGTCATTCACACTCAGAAAAGAACCTAACTCTGTGTAGGTATTTGTATTGTATGTGACTGGCTTATAAGCACTACTCAGGTAGTATGTGGTACCATCTAATGTGAGATCTATAAGCAGACAACTGCTGATGTGCTGGTCTTGTACAGATGTTATAGTTGTTGCCATTATGTAATAACCTCTATCAGTGTAAAGTCATCGCTAAATGCTACTCTGTCGTGTGGTACTATACTGTATTCTGGTAATGTTAACATTTTAACATGCCATCTTACATCATTACCTACTTTTATACCACCGCTTGTTAAGGCAACGCCAGACTGGCTTAGAACGGGTCTGTGTACACTTACTGTTGTATTACTACTACTGCTGTTAAATGCAACATCTGAAGTTACCTGATAAGGATATCTGTATGTATCAGTATTACCTTTGGGTTGTATAAAGTCACCTTTCTTAAATAGTGTGCCACTACCTGTAGCACTTGTTTGGTCTATATAGATCTCTGCACCAAATACACCATTTACAGAAATATTATTTAATTCTGCACCAGATATATCTCCCTGATATGCTGTTAAGTAATTCATATTGCTATTATTGTTAAGACTTATATTACTCTCGTTTGTAGCACCTGTGGTATAAATGTCTTGTATAACACCACGGTTTGTGCTGTATGTTAAACCTTCGTGCATACCCACCTTGAATGAATAAACATTTACATTTCTGTCTGCTGTTTTATAATGCCCACTTCTGCTCAGTGTACTGCCAGATTGTTTGCGTATATCTATGTCTAAATATGTTGCATTATCTATAATTGTTTGTAGACTCATTGTTTCTCCTATCCTGGTATTCTTCTGGCACCTGCTCTAGTGACATTATATATAAATTCTGGATCTCTGGCAACCTGAGCTTGGAATGAGGCAGGATCCGTAGCCTCTATTCTATAGTATACATTAGTTACACCACCACCCAGCATTTGTGCTGAATCTCTGGTACTGATAACTGTTCCTGGCCCTTTTACGATTTCGGGGCCGTTTTCGCCTGCGATGCCTATCTTGCCTGCTGGTATTGATCCACCATTGTTAAAGAAGCCTGCAAATAATGAACCAAATACTCCTGATCCTGGCATAAAGAGTGCTAGGAACAATTTGTTTGCCATCATTTTAATAATTTCTGTCATTAATGTTTTGAATAAATCCTTAAATGATAATTTACCTGTTTCTGCGAATTTAACGAATGCATTTTCCCAACCTTGTGTCATTGTGTTAAATATATTTGCTCCATATGATGCCATATCTTTTAGATTTTTTTCGAATTCCTTAAATTGTTCTGCAAATCCTTGTCCAAAAGTTGTTTCTCTACCAGCATCTTCTAATGTTTGTCGTTCTATCTGGAATTGTTTTAACAGCATTATAAATGATGTATAATATTCTTCTGCGGCATCCAATTGATTATCATAACCTTGTTTATCTACATCACTTAACTGATTATAAAGGCTTTTTCTAGTGACTGGATTCATAAAGTCTTTATCATCACCAAAGAATTTCTTCATTATTTCTCTGCGTTGACTTTCGTACTCTCTGAGTGCTGTATTTTCTTCCTGATAATTTCTTATAGATTCCTCTGTAGCACCAGATTGTACTCTTTTAAGTAATTGTAATTGATCCGAAAAAGCCTTTGCGGCATCTAATTGCTCCTCGAACATACCTACAATTAAAGTATTTGTAGCACTTGTCATTTGTGCTTGTGATTGTTTTTTGATTAAATCTATTCTTTGATCATATTCATCATTAATTTCTTTTTCTTTAGTTAATCTGTCATCAGCATCAATTTTTGTTAAAGAGGCTAGATTTCTTAATTCATCTGCTCTATCTGATTCTATATCTGCTATATCTTTTATAACTTGTTTTTGTACATCACTTGCAACTAATAAATCGTTTTGTAAACCTAGTTGTGCTTCAAATTCTGCTCTGCCTACTTCTAATTCGGCTGATATTGCTTTATAATCTTCTAATTGGTTTTCTAGTATTCTTGCGGCTTCATCTCGTGCTGTTTTGGCATCTTTTTCTGCTTGTACTTGTTCTTTACTTTGTTCTAATGCTTTTTTTCCTGATCCTTCAAGATCTTTTGCATTTTTTGCCGCATCATCTAATTCTTTATTGATCTTGTCTGTGCTTTCTGCTGTGTCTTCGAACATCTGGTCCATTAAGTATAATGCACCACCACCTGCTACAAGTCCACCTAACACTTTGGCTACACCGGCTGGACCACCTATAATGGCTTGCATTATAGCGGCACCTTTTGCCGCACCCTGGAATGACTTACCTAATGCTATAATACCTTTAGTGACTGTTATAATTTGTCCTACAATCGCGGCACCAAATGCGGCGGCTAATATGGCTACTACTATGTTTAAGTTGTCTGCTACTGCATTAATGGCATTACTCATTAAAGTAAATACACCTGTTTTTTCCTGTATTTTACCTATAAATTCTATAAAGTTATTTCTGAGGTTTGTAATACTTTCACCAACTGTGGCTACTGTTTTACCAAAATCTTCATCAATAGCACCACCTATTTCTTCTGTGGCTTTAACTAAAACATCTGATGTTAATTGGCCTTCTGCAGCCATCTTTCTTAATTGGCCAACATTTACCTCTAATGCTTTTGCTATTTCACGCATGAACGCCGGGTTGGCTTCCATTATGCTGTTAAATTCATCACCACGCAACACACCACTTGCTAATGCTTGACCGAACTGTCTGATAGCACCACTACTTGCGTTTGCATCTGCACCTGATATTTTTAAGGCTTTACTGAATGTGCCTGCAACATCGGCTACTCTTTGCTGGCTTAAACCCATTTCCTCTGTGGCAATAGTTAAATCTGTAAATAGATCTGCAACTGGACCCAGTCCACTTCTGGTCTCTCCTGCTACCTTTTTAACTAAATTAAATGCACTACTGGCTTCTTCTGTACTATTACTTACTGATTTTAATCTGTTGGTAATCTGTGTAAATTCATCACCTAATGAAACAAATTGTTGTATAGATGCCGCGGCAACCAATCCTTTGAATGCTCCTTTTAACGAATCTATACCTTTTTTGGCTTGTTTAGTATCTAGAACTAATTGTGCATCTATTTTTGCCATTATATTTTCCTAAATTGTTTTGTAATAACCTTTTCCAGCTCACGGAGACTGGGTTTAGTCATACCTCTGGGTGCTTGTTTACTATAACCCTCATCCAGTCTGCCTGAATAAGGATAATCACCTATAATACTTGTTTTTGTAGATCTTTCTTTGTATTTTGTATTACGCCTAGCATTACCACCTTTTACAGGAGTCTTTTTCTTAAAGAATTCGTATGTTTCTTCCGTAGAAGTATCTATTGCTTTGTTAATTTGCTTCTGCAACTTAATCAAATCCTTTTTACTTACTTTAACTGATGCTTTTGCCATAATACTTTTCACTTAAATCGTTTAGCCCGGTTGTATCCATACTGGACATACTGGGTGCCTCTTTGTTAGCCTTTTTGCGTACATGCTGTTGGTATGTTGTACTTACATCATACACCAACATATCAAATGTATCAGCCTTGGCTAATATTTCGCTAGGCAATTTACTGTATTCTTTTGCCAAGCAATCTACTAGTAGCAGGAATCTGGTGTCTTCATCCTTTTCATTTATAATATGGCTTGTTACTTTCCCATCTGGGCACCTATTAGTGCCATAGCCTCTGTCATTAAATCTAATGGCAGAATGTTTTCTTCAGTCATAACTGGTTCGCCTGCCTCGTTAAGTACAGTATCTTTTAATATTTCTAGGTATTCTGCGATGTCTTCGGATTTAGAACTTTTTGCTATTTTGCTGAAAACATGTAATGGTTGTCTGTCATACATAAAGAAGTCCAGCTCTTCACCATATTTTTCTACTAGTTCTGGTTTGTCTATTGTCAACTTTGTTAGTTGAGGTTTTTTACTTAATTCTGAAAGTTGCATATCTTTACTCCTGTATATCTTTATCTAATCTTTCTTTCAAATTGTGAACAGCACTTAAAGTAAATGCTATTCTTTTAGATGCTTTCTCAACATCTTTATAAGCACATCTTAATTCATTCTGTGCTTTCGCTATCTCCGTCTCCATGCTCTTCAGGACTTCCTGAGGCGTGTGTCGATTCCATATCTCCATATCCTTTTTCCTCTATATCTATATTTATCGTTTTTTTAGATTTTTTTGCATCTGGTAAATCTATACCATGTTCTTTTGCATACTCATCCATATCTACTTCACGGATAACACCGTTCTCGTCTACGCGGATCATTCTGCTTTCTTTAGTCCATACTCCTTCTGAGTTGAACCCTCTTAAGAATTTTGTATATGCCATTGTTACTCCTTAAAGTGAAGTGCCCCGGAGGGCACTTCGTGTTTTAATAACGGATCAGTATTGTTATACTGCTGATCTAGTTATCTCTCCATTAATGGTGAGCTCTAGCGGTGAAATAAACACGGCACTATCTATAGAACTCGTAGGTGCTAAACCACCTATAAATCCTTTTCCAGTGACATAATTTGCACCTGAACCTGTTCCTTCAAATGTTAATGAGAAATAAACCTCGGTCTTTGCGATACTAGTACCTAAAAGTCCGACATTCGCTACTTGGTTGTCAGCATTTGCTACTGTCGACCCAAAGAACACCTCATCATCAACTAGCATGTTGAGTGATAGGCTGTTCTCGTTTACTGTTGTGAAAGCACTACTAGACGGTGAGTCCAGTGTACTATATCTAACAGTATTTGGCGAAGCATTTAATGTTACATCCTGAATTGTTGGAATGACTAGGCCATTCGTTCCAGTTCCTGGATGTACATTTGCTAAAGAACCTGTTGCGACATCGATCACAGTTAGAAATACTTGATTTCCGTCTGTTACATTCATTACTGCCATTTCTTTCTCCTAATATTAAACAGTTGTAAAGTTATACTCTATATTATATAATATAACATCATCTTCTAACTCAGTTGTAACATCACTAGCACGGATACCGGCTGTTACACCGTTTCTTGCTACTAGCAGATTTGCTACCACTGTTTGTATATCTGTGGGCTGATTTTTTGCATCAACTGCCAGATATGCTACACATGTAGACTCTGTTTGCATAACATCATTGCCATCCAGTACTGGATACAATTCTGTTACATCTTCCTGTAATTCATCCACGAACACCGTTCTCATATTCTTCATATACAATGGTGTATCTGAAGTGCTAAACGGCAGTTCTGTGCTTATTCCAAATTGACTATGACCACTTAAATTAGTAGTGATTTGGGTAATAAGATTATCTCTGATACTCATTACCTTACTCTCACGATACTATTTCTTCTGCGTGTTCTACGAGTCTGAAAATATGTTGTCATCTTTTCATCTGCGTCAACTACGCCTGAATTATCATAATCGAACCAATCTGCTAATGATATCAATTCGTTGTATAGATCCATGAATTTTTTCTCATAGTACTGAATTTTAACGATATCATTGCTTTCTGTTTCGAAATCTGCAACTAGTGGAAGAATGCTTTCGCTTAAGGCATGAAATACGCATAATTGAGTAAAGTTAGTTCTTCTACCCTGCAAATTACCCGGATCTATAAGATTTGGGTTTATACTGGGTAAATTGTTTATATCACTTACATAATTGTTTACATAACTGTTATAATTTAACCACCAACTACTTGCTTTCAATTTTAACAGAATTCTGTTAGTACTTTTAGCCAAAATATCTTCTATAAAGTCCTGTACAGTTAAGAAACCTGATTCCTCAGGAATAACTATGCGATTCTCTTCAAAGATTCTCTGATCTGCTTGTACTACATCAGTGTACTCAGCGAAGCTGATTACATCACTACTTGCGTCTGTTATAAATGCCATTATATCTCCCTGTTATATTAGACTGGCTGTGCTAAATTGTTACTTCTGTAGAATTCACATGAAGCCGCTTGTCCGATAAGACCTGTGAGTAACGCTCTGTTACCTACATCACTTAAATCACCAATTGTGGCTTGTGTGACGGAATTTAGCTGAGAAGCAATTGATAGCTCCGTAGAAGGGCAAATAAATGCCGCATACATACCTGTTCCGTTCATTCCTGGGAAGTTACCAGTTCTTAAATGTGATACAGATTTTGCGAAATCTGTTAATGTTAATTGGCCTGAACCAATTGTTGTAACATCATTTAATTTTCTGATACCAAATGTTGTAGCATCTCCGTTTGGAATTGCTTTGAAGCCCACTCTGATACTTGATCTGAATTGGTTCAAATCCAAATCTGGATCATACCATACTGCTGTGCTTGGCTGTCTTTTGATAGCCATTCCTAATGCTGATTTGTCCATAACTAGGTTAACCGCATTACCGGAACCACTTAATGTAGCATTACCATCTTGGTTGATAGTACTGTTACCACCAGCCGCGGCTGCTTCAGAAAAACCTGCTAAATCTACGGCCTGAGCTAGTCCACCGGATAGGCGTGCTAAAAGACTGGATCTAATTGTTGCGATCCCGCCATCTTCCATAGCCTCACTATTAACATTTGAACCTACACCGTATTTGCTGACTGCGATGTCAACTGAGATTGGGTCAAAATCACTTGGTGTAGCGATGATTGATCCGCCTTCTGCCACTACTGCCGCATCTGTATATGCGTTGGTAACTGGCACACGGACTGTATGACCTGATTCGCCTGAAATATCGAATCTGTTTGCGAGGAACTGAGCGTTATCGATTAATACAGCGTCGCTGTAGAAAACCTGTAAATCAGATATGATATCGTTGTACAGTTCCTGTACTTTTGTACTTGTTGTAGCCATTATATTCTCCTATATTTGTCTACAATTTAATAAAGAAAAAGTCTAGCCTTTTCTGGCTCTTCTGACTTTCTCCACCTGTTTCATAACCATATTATGTGTTATGTCTGACCTGTTCCAATTTAAGTTACTATTTCTTAAAGAGGTATAGGCCGCTCTATATTCTGGATCGCTTTGCAATTTATCAGCATTTAACTCTTTGGGTGATCTGCCCGATTCGTCATTTGCTGTTTGCTCAGCGTTCACTACATCAACACCTTTCTTACCAAATGGCAATCCCAGTCCTTTTCCTACCACTGAAACAGCGGCTTCATAGTCTGGTTTTATGCCATCAACAGTCAAATAGTCATCTCCACTTTTCAATTGAAAAGTATCGTTTTCCACAGCGAACATACCTCTGGCTTGCATAAGATCAACTACTGCTTGTCTTTGCTCTACACTCCATGCACCTGGCATGTGTGATTGCAGACTGCCTAAATGATCTTTAAGTAATAGGTCTCGTTTTAAGTTGCTTACTTCCATTGTTAAATCTTCAACTGTGGCTTCTCTACGGGCTACTGCCTGTTTGAGTGCCTTAACATCTAAAGAACTTTGTCCTTCTTCTGTTAGTTCAGTAGATTTAAGTGTGGTAATAACATCCTTCACTTGATCTATACTATCTACATCCAGCTCTGTAAGAATGTTGCTTACAGCATCATTCTTTGCTCTTGCTGTGACTTGGTTGGTTTCGTCTCTGGTATAGAAACGCTTTCCTTCCAAATACCATTTGCCATCCTTGTATTCTGGTGTTGGCATATCAGATTTATTGAGCTCTACTACAGGCTCTACGGAATCTGTTACCGGTTCAACATTTTCGGGTTGAACTGCCGTATCGACTTGTTCTGTCATATCTTACTCCTTTTTTTCGATAGAAGTTATCGTATTATAACTTCAGGCCTCCCTACCTAGGTGACCTACCTAATATTAAAGACTATTGTTACTGGATGTGCTACTTAACAGTTGCTTCATCCTTTCTCTTAATTGTTCTCTAACATCTTTCTCAAAATCAGTGTCCTCTTCATAATCAACACCCTGATCCTGTGACTCTAATGCCTGTTCGTACTGTTCATGTGTACTGAACGGCATATAAATTGTTTCGCCATTTTCGTCTGTATGCGAATGGCTACCAGATCCACCTAATTGTTGTGCTCTGGCTTCTGCTTGTTCTTGTGTTGGGAACTGCTCTGCTGTAAAGCCTGTTGTTCCCTGCATAAATCTGTCCTGATAATCTGTTAACAGACTCATTATTTTGTTTACTTCTGATATTTCCTGATCTAATCCTTTTTGTGTATACACTCTGTTATAACTTACTGATAGATCTTCTGGCATTGCTGTATCCATCCAGGCATACCACATTTGCCACATATTGTATTCTGCATTTTCCAGGCTAATTGCTTTCCTGCGAACAAATGCATCTAACTTGCTGTCCATTTGTTGTATCTGGACACCTGAACGGCTTGATTTAAGTAGTTCATCACTACGGATCATTGCTACTTCATTCATTTTTTCTATGTTTTGATTAATAAATTCTCTAATCTCTGTTATACTATCCAAAGATGGAGATCTAAATTCATAAACATAGGCTGGGGTGCCTGTCAGTGATGCATTAACTCGTATCACTGCGCCGGGTTCAGCAGAAATGGCGCCGTCATTCATATCTGCGGTTTCCGAATCGATAATGTTTACAGGGTGTGATCCATATGTAAAGCACGAATAGGCATCTCCGAGAAGTGAATATATGCTCCGCTGAATATTAGCGATATCAAAGATATTAGTATGACCTACTCCATTGTAGATCTTGTTACTCTGATACACAGGTCTTACATAAATGTCTCCAAGAGTGTTTTCCTGGACAATTTTGTAATACTCTGCGTCTTCTTGTCCTGTTTCCTGATAATAAACAGCCTCTTCTGGTAAATTGGCTGGATCAAAATCTTCTGATACAGGTACATATATGGTTTCTATTACATCTTGTGTGATGTGTTGATATATTTGTAATTCTGGTTCATCGCTTACGCGAATAACTATTTCTTTTAATTCTAGTTCACCTTTGTTGTTGTATTTGTAACTCCAGTTAGTTACATCTAATGGTGAATGCCATTTCCATAAAGGGTATTCACTATCAGTATACTTGATACAACTTACCCATACAACACCAAATACTGTTGTATAGATATCTACCATGCTCCAAAATTCATTAAGGCTGTTGCCCTCGCCATCACAGTCGTTACTGAATTTTTGTATATCTGGATCGTCTGGTAATGTTCTGCTGGGTAGACTGTTAAACAACATAGCATTATATTCTGAAATATAAAGTCTGGTGTATGGGTAATTGGCTACCTGATCTAACTTCTCTGCATAGAAGTTGTTTTCCATATAATCTGGATTTTCTGCTTCTGAAGTACTATTGGCTATCACTGCCTGTGAGTATCTGCCAGTAGGAGCGCCATCGCTGTCCATCTCTTGTGTTCTGACTATATCACTGGGTGTACTACTATCTGTAGCATACCTTTTTAAGTAATGTCCATTCTTATACTCTGGTCCGCCCCAGTATGACTTAACATTAAGTCTCCAGGCATCCTCATATCGCTGATACATAGGATGTGTTTGTGTTATGAATTTATATAAATTATCGCTGGCCAAAATCTATCTCCAGTTATTTGTTTCCCTGCAAGGTAATACTATTTATCCTTTTTAGCCATTTTGATCACTTTTGTTGACAAATCATTAAAGCATATTATAACTAATATTGCTTGTCCTAACTTGCTACACCGATGTTAAACAACGGTTAAACAAAATACCCGCACTATGTGGGTATTTTTTTGAGTCAAGAAAAAGCCGGATCGCTTGACTTATCCGGCTTAAAGGAAACACATTATTATAAAGACCCATCTTTATTACCGACGGCGTTAACGGACACTACTCCTTTGTTACCGTCTGTGTTTATAATGTACCAGTATTTATCGGTTGCCTGTGCGCCTGAGTTAAAGGAAATGGCGGTATCCTGTTTGACGGACACACAGGACTTATAACTTATAATTTTATTGTTTCTGTACTGTCTGCAACTAGATCTGGATTACTCTCAAAAGGCAGTTCTTCTGTGTAGGTTTGTTTACTAGCGGCTGTGTAATCTATATTGGGCATCTGTATGCCTGCTCTAAATAATAAGGCTATCATATTTTTATCATCATATATGCTGTATCTATATCCCATACTCTGTGCTATGCGTCTGGCACCTTCTCTGGTTTTACTATTATACTTGTGGATCGCTTTCATCTGTTATCTCCCAGGATATTGCACCTGTTTTCATTGCGTGGTTTTTTATACTAGCATCTATATTACTTACTGTATCTGCAAATTGTTTAATCACCATAAATTGTTTACTTTTAATTGTGCCGAAAGGTATAACTGTATTGTACAGATATTTAACCCAGGTACCGCCTTTTACTTCTGCTACATCATTTGTCATTTTTATACTTTCCTTGCTTAAATATTCTGTCAAAATTATCTTTATATTGTTCTGAACTGGTATCTACTCTGGGTCTACTGCCCTTGCCGCCATGCCAATTACCACTACTACTTTTGTATTTGTGTGCAGGTTTTTCTAATCCTTCTGCTGTATCTCTGGCTTGTTTTAACACAGGGTTATCATTAATGGCCTTTTCGTTCTTTTTCCATTGTGATGTATTCCGTTCTGGAATGTTATCTTTTGGTGTACTCATTGTGTATCTCTTTTTGTGACTTCATTGCCAAATCCACTTAACAGAGTCATTATTGTTAATGGTAAGAACCATAATGATATAAGGTTTAACATATGGCCCCACATAAGACTTAATCCTATCATGCTCATTGTGTTTATACCTGGTGTTTTGTGTGTACTCTCTTTTGTCATATATTCTGGTAATTTCATAATTCTATTTTCTCCTTTTGTAATAATTTTACTGTATCTTCTGACTCCATAAGCATAACAGTATCGCCTTCCTCTTTGGCAACTTCGGCTTGCAGTATGCAACTGCCACGATCCATGCCTATAAATTCTAATGTTCTGTTTGTATGCGGATAGTTGACTACTATTTTGTATACTTCTTCAGTAGTATACTTTGTCATATATTGTCCTTGTTTATCCCATACTTTGAATGAGTGTTTATTCTGCATCTGCTAACCTCGTTGTAATATAAATGTATTTGGTGCCTTCTGGACACCCCCATAAATATTCCTGTGCTTTTTGCCTACAGTTATCTAATGTGCTGTTACGGAAATACTTTAAGTATTCCTCTTCTGGTTCTATTACACTTATTACATATTCTACTTGTTTTGCCATTTTTAACTCCTGATTAATTGTCCTGTGTTACGCCTTAACGGTTTGTTATACCCAGTATGTTGTAGATTTAATGGATATAATGTGTTTACCAGATATCCTAGCGAATCTAACATATGTGAGTAATCTTTACTACCACCCTTTTCAGGTTGTCTAGTACCTTCTTTGTATGTTTGCTTTCTTAAGGCTTCAATCAGTCTAACACATTTAGGGTCTATTGTCAACTTAATTGCGCCTGTTTTACTCTGCAAGGCACTATTTACACTGGCTATACGATCCTTAATTGCAGGGTTTATACTGCCTACCTTTAACACATACCCAGCATTTTTAAGTATGATGTGGTCTGTGACTCCACCACTACTGGTCTTTCTGGCGGCTCCACTTGCATCAGGATAGAACACTACCTTTCTTTTAGGATATCTTTCAGTTATTTCATCTACTAGTTCTTGGGTATGACTGTTGTATATTTCTACTTCATCATATATGTGTATGCCTTCACTATGTTTATACCCTATAACAGCAGATATCGGATCGATATTGAAATCGCCGCCCACATGCAATGGTATACCTGCTTCCTGTTTTATTTCTTTAGTCATTATGTTATGGTCGCCAAATGCGAAATACACCACACCACTTGCGTCGACGAATTGAGCTTCATACTCAGTCTTGTATGTTCTGTCATCCAGATCCTGTTTTGCTTGTTCCAGCTCTTCCAGTGGTACATGCCCACCTTGTGCTGTAGTGAACTGCCAACTATGCCAGTCTGCCTGATGTTTTGCATTTTCGTAGAACTCCCTAAACCAGTTATACCCTTTGGGTGTTCCTATAATAAGAGCACTACCATTTGTATCGGATAATGTGGGTCTGATTGCTGTCCATATCTCTTCACTTACATCACTGGCTTCATCTATAACTATGTGTGAAAGTCCCAGTCCACGCACTCTGTCAGGTGTATCTGCACTACGCAACATAATGATACTGCCGTTGATTAATGTTATCTCTAAATTGCTTTCATTTATTTTTTTAACCCATTTGCGGTCTTTCATAAGCTCTTTTAGATCAGGCCATAGTATTTGTCTGCACATACCGTGAGTAGGTGCTACATACATACATTTGCTGTTGGGGAATCTGGCGTGTTTTGCCAGGCTGGCTATACTACAATAGGATTTGCCGAATCTTCTGCCACCTGCTACAACCTTGAATCTGGCAGGATGATTTAATATTTCTGCTTGTACATCTGTTAACTTCATATCTTTCCCATTAAAGTGACTGGGCCAGAATGGGAATACTGGCCCAATCTGTGGTTAAATACCGATATGTTTGGCAACATTATTTGAAATCTAAAGTTCTAATACCATATACGGACTTTAGGAGACATTCGGTGTATCATCTAACCACGGTAATACTTGCGTATCATCTTTATTTATCGGTGCATCCGTCCAACCCAGGAGATTTTTCGACATCCAAATCTGTATTGTGGGCTGATGCTTTTCTACTGCATTATATAACATAGCATTCATTAATCTTTGTTTTGTTCGCTGTCTGCCCATTTCTACTTCCTGATGGAAATGATCCTTGAATGTGCTTTCTTTACAGCCGAAATATGCCGCCATATCTTTGTATGTTAAATGTAATTCTGCTAATTTTTTAACATCTTCTATTCTGACTACTCTTTTGTTATCGCCTTGTCCTACTATTATACCTGTTATTGTTTGTTCACCATATTTGCGTTTGGGTTGACGCCTAGTGGGCTCTTCTGCTCCGTCTGGCACAGATATCAGTATATCATCATCTTTTTGTATAATTTTAGTGGATTCTGATGGGTTTTCTTCAGTTGACATTGCGTTCTCCTGTATAGTCAGTATTATTCCCTACTGTAGTGGGTATTGTTATTTATCCTTTTTATACTTTTTGGGTCTGTTGGATACAGGTCTAAATATCTTACGCTCTTGCCAGCCAGTGGGATATTTCTGATACTTACGCACCTTTGTGGGCACTGGATATAGTGTATCCTGGTGTATGATATAACCCATTTGCTCTTGTGGGTGCATATCGTGTATCTGAATTAATACATCATACTGTTTGTTTGTGATGTTATCTGTTTTCAGGGTGTTGTATACCCACATCCACAGATGATCTGCTGTTCTCATTGTGTTTAACAGCACATCCTTTTGTGCCTGTGTTACTTCCATACTGATATTTACTACCAGTGCGTTGTTCATAAGGATTATGCTGGATTTTTGCCCAGCGTATATGTTTATCACACTTTGCACATATCTGTTTGGCACGATGTGGCCCCCAGTTACCACTTACTATGATAGTCTGGGGGTGTTTACATTTATCAGCATTATAGGGTGGTAGATTTAATCTTTCTCTTTCTGCTTTCAGGCGTATTGCTTTTTGTTTTTTAGTAGTGCCTTTGGGGAAATGTATATACTTCATACTCTGTTTTTCTTTTTTATCATATCAAGTATATCTTGTTGTGTTTTGGGTTTCACATATATTCTGTTGTATACTTCTGGATAACTCAACTTCAGAAAGGCTTTTTCTGTGTCGTCCATTTCATTCTTTATGATCTGTAATATGGTGCTGTCTTCGTGTAAATGGTTCATCATATACCTGTTAGATTTATTTTTACCTGTGGTCATTGTGATAATGTTTTTGTCATAGTCCCATTCCATTTCTATTGTTTTTTTAATCATATATTTCTCCTTGTATAATTTGTTGCCAGGCTTGTTGGGTTGCATATCTAGTATCCCATTTGTCAGGCTGGCTGGTTGTTTGTATATTGTTGTCTGACACATAGTTGCGTGCCAGTTGTTCTTCTCTTTGTATTCTGCTCTGATGTTGTGTTTGTTGTGTGTTATGTTGTAATTTTTGTGCAGGATCATACCAGTCTATCAGCTCAACACATTCGAATGTGGCACCTGGTCCCATTATGTCCTGAAGTAATACTGTGGCGTATATGCTGTCTATACGGTGTTTTGTGTATATGCAATCGTGTACTATCAGTAGAGGTTCTGTTTGTGTTTCTGATATAATATGTCTGATTGCCTGTGCTTCAGTATTCTGATAGTGATTACTGCATAATGTCACCAACTTAACACCAGGATATTTTCGTCTAGGATATAATTTTCTAATAATATTCTGATATATTTTAATTTCCTTTAACAGACCTTTTATGAATGGGTGTGTTGCGAATAGATGTCTGTCCTGATTGTGATATATGTGTTCTGCTACGCCTGAACTCCAACTGTGTGGATTACTGCCGAACGATAGTGCTGTTATACTGCTCTTTATAATTTTTAATTTGAGATCTGGGTCTGCATTTGTGTTGATTAAACACTCTGATACCAATTTGTTTCTGATATAATCCTTTCTGTCCAGTAGTTCCCACATATGTGGTGTCTTTATGTCTGGATCCTGTTGTTTTATCAGATTTAACATATATGCGAACACACTAGACTTGATATCATACCTATAACACTTGCCCAGTGCGGCTTCTCTGACTTTTTTCCTGATGCCCTGTAAATTGTTTGCGCCGCTCATATACATTCTGCCCATACCCAGCACATTGGGTTTTATTTCTGCATTGCTCAGCATATAACCAGATGTTTGTTGATCTAATATGTTCTGGCATAACACCATTTGTTTGTATTGCTTGTTTCTGGCAAATATCTGTATGCCTGCCAGTAGACTTTGTGTGTTTATGGCTGTTTTAACCAAATTGTTGCTGACATCCACACTACTTCTGAAATAATCACCGAAATCTGTGTTCATTCTGTAATGTAACAGATCTCTGATACTCACCAGAGGTTTGATCTTTGTTAATTGTTTGTTGTTGTCTGATACATTATAACCTTTTTGTATTTCTATCCATAATGG
>Ga0181411_1000281_pt1 | contig 17863 bp, 32 predicted proteins | sample 34SPOviralmetaG_FD_130114 | JGI IMG/M metagenome (GOLD analysis project Ga0181411, IMG submission 130114) | Marine viral communities from the oligotrophic San Pedro Time Series (SPOT) site, San Pedro Channel, CA, USA - 34 SPOT_SRF_2012-07-09 | ecosystem: Environmental > Aquatic > Marine > Strait...
AGGGTAGTAGATGGAGATACCATAGATGTAGTGCTAGATTTAGGCTTTTCAGTAAAGCTACACAAACAAAGAGTGCGGTTAGCAGGTATAGATACTCCTGAATCACGCACAAGAAATTTAGAAGAAAAGGCATTAGGACTTAAAGCAAAAGACAGACTTATAGAACTATGCGTAGGATCATTTAAAGTACAATCACTTGGCAAAGGTAAATATGGCAGAATACTTGGGATTCCTTATACAGAAGATGGCAAAAGTATTTGTCAAATGCTCATTGATGAAGGACACGCAGTTGAGTACTGGGGTGGTAAAAAAACAGCAAAAGTCAGAAATGACGGAACATGGGGAGAATAATATGGAAATATCACAAGAGGGTATAAGTTTAATAAAGAAGTTTGAAGGTTGTAAACTTGAAAGTTATCAATGTGCAGCTGGTGTTTGGACAATTGGATATGGCTCAACACAAGGTGTATCAAATGGCATGGTTATAACACATGAAAGAGCAGAATCTTTATTAATGGAAGATATAGAAGTTTACGAAGAAGAAGTAAACAAGGCAGTACAAGTTGACATTGATCAATGTATGTTTGACGCATTAGTTTCATGGACCTTTAATTTAGGTGGTGCAAACCTTAATTCATCAACAATGCTTAAAGTTTTAAATAGTAAAGATTTTGACAATGTACCTGAACAGATTAAACGATGGAATAAAGCAGGTGGTAAAGTTAATGAAGGTCTTATCAGAAGAAGGGAAGCTGAAGCTTTACTATTTCAAGGTCAAGATTGGAGTCATGTTTAATAATAGATATGAACCTATGCTTTATTTTTTTCTTTTAATAACTGCAACACTTTTAATAATATAATGGCACTTAGCAAGACACAAACCAAACGATTAGGTGGTATTTTAAACATTATGTTTGGTGATTCTATTCCAAGTGATCATCTAACTGATTTAATAACACATGGTTATATAGAATTAAATGGTAATGATTATAAGCTTACATCTAAAGGTTTAGATGAAAAGAATCGCCTATGTACTTTAGCAGGACTTAATATTATGTATAAGTCTGAAAAAGCTTAAAGAACATCTTTACAGTGTTGATTGATTAGTTTTTTACAAATCTCACCTGTCGTAACTTTTCTACCTGCTTCTGCAGAATAATAATTTCTTAATGCTGTTAAGTTTTGATTTGTTTTTGGATCAATTCTAAATTGCACTCCTTGTGTGTTCTCTTTCTTTTTGTTAAAACTGAGTTTATTCATTAGATTTTTCATATTCAATCTTGGCACAAAACAACTCATCTTGTTTTTCTTTTAACACGCTTTGAATATAATCTATGTGTTTTTCTAAGTCTTTAATGTGATTTAGCTGTTCAATCTGTGACTTTTTATTCCACTGATTTATTGTTTCTGTTTCTTTTAAGAAAGCATCTGTTCTTTCTTCCCAGTATTTTTGTTCATTAAATTTTTCTTTAATCAAAATGTTTTTATTTCTCTCTAATGTAAATCATCATGATACATCTCACCAGTAATAGCTTTTCTGTATATATCTATAATATCTGAAAATATTTTTTTATTTTCATTCTTATCTAAATTGTTTAAAAGATAATTCATTCTGTTTTCATCTTTACTACTAACACCTTTATTTTTTTTGTAATAACGCAAACATTTTTTTATAAATTCAATATCTGCTTTGCTAAAATTTTTAATTCTCATAATATCTGCTTATTAATTAACAAAATACATTTTCTTCTAATTGCTTATAACCCCACATCTTACGAAACATCATTTCTGCATCGTCTTGAGGTAGTTTTGGTTCTTTGTAGATTTCTCTTTCCACAGTATTTGCGTGATACCAACGATAAAAGTTATTGATGTAAGTATCTTTGTTGTTGTATACAAAATCTTTTAAATGCATATTTCACCCCTTTTTATTTAATATTAGCATTTTTTGTTCCATATAGAACATTTTGCTTAGCTTCCCTGTATTCATCTTCAGCTACCTGTTTGTTAAACTCTGCTCTTTCAAGTTGTTCTTCAGGTGTTAATGTTTCAGGTTCGTTTTCCCATTTATCATGCATTTCTCTAAATAATCTACTCATATTAAGCACCTAATATCTGTATTGTTTCTTTTACCTTATGACCATCTTGTACAAGTTTTCTTTTCTTGTAATCAAAGTATCTTTGATCTGATGTTTTTAAGACTTTAAACCAAAATTTGCTTTTGGTTAGATATACATATAGTTCGTATTTCATTTTATATCACCTCTATTTTTGTTGGTCTTTTATAAAAACCAAAACATTTATCATTATCACTTACCTTTACTTGTGCAATAAATCTAATACTCATATTGTTTAAGTCAGATTCATTATCATTAAGTATTTTAGGTAAAGCACCCCAAAGTCTAAAACCTCTGTCATCTTCAAAAAGCATTTTTGTAGAACCACCAAAGTCATTATCAACAAACTTGGTACTTACAATTTTACCTTCTAAAGATATTCTATCTTCAGTATTAGGAACAACCTGAATATATGAAAGTTCCTGATACTGACTTAAAAAGCTTTTTTTAATATCTTCAATTGCTAATTTGCTAATATATTTTGAATCTTGATTAGAATCTAAAGAACCTTCACCCCATGATCTAGTATCTTGTTTTGGTGTAATTTTAAGTTTTACATTACCAGCTATTTGTCTAGCCTTTTCAATAGCAGTAATATAATTGGTTGATAGATTTTGAACATGATAACTAGTTTTTCTTGGTTCAAGACCTGATTCAGTTTCAATCCAAGTAAGTTTTGATTTTCTTAAAGTGTACATAACATTTGAAGATGATTCAGTACGACCAGTGGTCAAGAAATAGTATGGTTTGTAATTCATTTTATAATTCAATTTATTTAACATACAAGTATTATACCAATTTGTAATAATTATACAATACTTTTTGGAATATTTTTAATTTATTTTAAAAGGGTAAATCGCTATCATCTTGATCCCATTCTGCTGATTTTTGTTCCCATAGTTGCTTTGCATATTCTTGTGCTGCTGTTTCTTTAAATCCATAATGTTTTAAGAACTTCAACTCATTACCATACTTAGTATGAAGTTGTGCGTGATGAAATTGACATAAAGGAATTACATCTGAATCGTTACTTTTAACACCAAGTCTATTTGATGTTCCTTTGTAACCCTCATTAGGTTTTAAAAGATGATGAACTTGTATTGGTCCTTTACAACTCATAAACCCTGCTCTTGTGATAAAACAGGGTAATGTAGAAACATATCTAAGATGTTTTTTATCAACAATTCTTTTAGACATTTAAAATGGCAAACCATCATCTACTTCATCACTTGGAAAGTAAGACTCACTTGTTGATTCTTCTTTTTTCACTGAATCAGTCATGCCTACACTAGTATATTTAACACCTTCATCAGATACTTTACTCCAACCACCAAACTTTAACTGTTGACCATCTACAGTAATAGTTCCACTTATATCAGGTGATTTTTCACTTTTCTTACTATCTGCATCATTTACATGAAGTAATCCAACAGATAAAGATAATTCATATTTAGCTTCATCACTATTTGGTGTTTTAAATTTTATAATACTTGCATAACGCAATTCATCATTAATTTTAATTGTGCCTTTTCTTACAATTGATACTTTATCATCTGTAAATAAAGCACCAGTGTTGTTTTTCATTTCTTTTTTTTCGTACATCTATTACTCCTATTTATTTAATAATTTATCAATACTATCGTCTAATATTGGTTTTACTTTTTTATAAGCTTGTTTATAAGGTTCATATTTTATGTCTCGTGTATCTTCAAGATGATGATAAGCATTTTGAAACACAGTAAATAATCTTGATAATAATTTTTTTTCTGTTTCTTTTCTAACAAAACTTTTTATATTAATATCAATATCAGTTAATACTTCTTCCGCTAGTTCTACTAATTTAGCTTTGTTCATTTTGTTTCTCCAAGAGTTCGTGCATTAATAACCATTCGTGGTTTTGTTTTTTATCTTGTGGTTGTTCTAATGGTTGGTACTTTTCTGCTTCTTTAATCTGTTCTTTTATTGTTTTAATTTTATCGTGCATCATATAAAAATTAGCATCTTGTGGTGTTACATTTTCTACAACAAAATCTCGCAATAGTTTTGGTAAAATATTTAATGCTTTTGCCAAACCTGACCTAGTAAAGAAGTAATTTTGTATTAGGTATTCAATATCCTTACGCATTTTTATCATTTCAACTTCTTTAATCATTTTGTTTCTCTTATATCAAATTTATATTCATAACCTCTACTGTTATGTTTTCTTCGTTTACTAACTATCTCACCATATCTAGGTAATTTATAGGCTTTTCTACAGTAATCTTTTCTCATATTACGAATAGATGCAGATATGGTGGCTTCTCCAAAGAACTTATTTGTTTGCTCACTAATGATTCTTTGTATTTCATGCAACATAAGCCATCTATTGTTCATGTAAGCGTTTCTAAGGCATAGAAACACACAGTCATCAACTGTGTATTTGCTCTTTGACTTCTTTTGAATGCACATAGGTACTTCCATTAGAATGAATCCTCGTCATTGTTTTGTACTGGTTGCTTAACAACTTTTGGTTTATTTCGTTGCATAGCTTTTTCTCCATCATCATCTGCACCTGTAGATTCTACAGTAGCGTTCTCTTCTACTTTTATTCCTGCACCAATGCCACAAGCAGTTACTAAGCTGTACCTTCTTGCGTATGTCATAGCACTTCCAAAGCCTTGTGCGTTGTTTTTATCAGCAGGAACAAACATTTTGCCTGATGATAATTCACTGCTATGACCATAAAATATGGTTTCTACACAAACACCTTTATCGTTTTCTTCAAAGCGTTGTAAAAACATAATTCCTTCATCAAGTAAAGGTTGTTTTACAGCTTCTAAACAAGACTCTAATGTTGCATAAGAGTTTCCGTGAAAAGTATTAGTTTTATTTTTACTTGCATTGTTCATGTTAGTAAAAGCTTTTATCAAAGCATTAATCAATTCATTATTTGGTTTCATTTTATTCTCCATAGTTCTTTAGCTACTTCAATACTAGTTTGATCCCACATAAACGATGTCATGTCAGGGTAGAATTGCTCTACTAAAGAGTTAATATCATTATTTTGTAAAAGGTTCATCATTGCTAATGCAACCCTATACACCTCATTTATTCTCATGTCTATATCATCTACCTCAAATGAAATAACCTCTGCTTTCGTTTTGGTTACATAAAGGTAGTCGGCATAGGCACGATCTACATCAAGACATTTTGCATACAAAGCAATTTGTCGTTGAACTGGTTCTAGTAATGCTGATGGTCTTTTTGCAGTAGTCTTTATATCTCTGATGCAATCAGAATATTCCATGTCAACATATCCTATTATTGGTATTGGTAAATCTTCATACTGAAGTTCTACTTTCTTTTGATAACTTACTGGTTCACCTAATTCTTTATAAAAAGGTATTCCAACTTCTAAATATTTTTCTATATTGTTGTATTCTGTTTCAGCTTTCTCTTTATCAAATATATTGCCCTGTTTTTTTTCATAGTTCATCAATGCCATAAACTCTTTTTGTGCTTCTGCAACTGATGTCTTGTTTCCTATTGCATGATCTATAACTGTTCCTCTAAGCATTGCAGGGTTTGTGGGTGATTTGTGTTTAGCTAGATACCTAACAATAAATAAAGGTATATCTTGTATAAATAGATTGATAGAACTAGCTGATAGATGTTCTATATCAAACTGGTCAAATGGATTGTTGCTATTCATTTTATGTCCTCAATGTATGTTTCAATTCATTAATATATGAAGTATAATCCAATTTGGGTTTCAATACAATATGTAATATACAAAAGGTGAAGGTATGAAATTAAAAGAATATTTAACAGAAAACAAATTAACACAACACAAGTTCATAGAAGAACTAGAAAAAGAGACAGGACACAAACTTAGTCAAGGTGGTTTGTCTAAATATGTTATTGGGCAAAGAACACCAAGAAAAGATGAAATGGTTTTGATCTATAAGTTTACTGATGGTGCTGTTCAACCTAACGACTTTTATCTCTAACTGAGTTCAAGTTCATCATACCAATTACCACTAGATGACTTTGGTTGTTTAACTTCTTTCATTTCATAGTTCTCAAAATCAAGAAAGCGTTTTTGATGTAACCAAGTAGAAGCATGACATATAAACTTTTTATCTTTCTTTTTAACTTGTATCTCATTAAGGTATCTAACAAGCATCTCTTTTAATTTATCAGCTTGATAGGTCTTTATCACATTAAAATATTTTAACTTAGCCTGAAACTTGTTTTCTTTTCTTGGATATAAGTTCCAAAAGTCTTCAAACTCTTGATCGGTAAGTGGAAGAAAGTCTTCTTTATCTTTTGGCTTATAAGATACTTTAGTATCATCTTTAGTATCTTCTTTAGTATTGCATGGGGTGGGAACAGGGGGGGTCATGGTCTGTACACCCATAGGGGGGGTGTGTACACCCTCTAGGGTCATATGATAGCGATTAGATAAATTACCACCATTTTCTTTGTATCTTTTTTCTACTTTTAAAAACCCAAGCTGTTCAAACTCTTTAATTATATTAGCTATGTGTTTTACATCTTTAAGACCAGCAAGTTTTCCAATGTGAGCATAAGAAGGAAAGCAACTGTTCTTTTCATCACAGTAGTTTGCAAGAAGTATCAGGATTAATCGTTTAGTTGGGGTTTGTGTTTTGAATTGAAGGTTGATGGCTTTGTTAAGACATTCTATTGACATTTGGTTCTCCTCTGAAATCCCAAAATCATATTTGGGTTTAACAATATAAATTCATTCTCAAATTTAATCAATACATTTTGTATTATTGATTTTCTTTTCTTTGATTGGGTTCTTGATCAAAAGACACATCTCTATAAGCATAACCTAATGGTAAGTCTTTACCTTTGGGCATAACCCAAATGTGATAAACATTTACTGTATCAACCATTCTGCTTTCAGGTGGATAAAGTTCTATACCACAATAGTCTTCTCCACAAAGTTCGTTTTTAATTTCTTGAAACTCACGCCAGTCACACAGGTAATCGTCTCCATTATTAATCCTTATAGCTAACCACACAGTTCCTTCAAAGAACTTATCATGGCAGAAACCATCACCCTCTGATAGAACACCTATAACAACTTTGTATTTACCATCATCTGAATACCAACATTGATTATTGATAGTTCTATTCAAAACTCTTTTAGCATCTTCTTTTGATAAAGGTTGTTTAGTTATTTCTGTTGTGGTTGTGCATTTGTTTAAAAACTCTTTTGCAGACATTCCTATTTGTTGCAATCCATTCATTCTCATTTCCCAACCACCAAATGATTTAGAGGGAAGTCTTTTTACTTGTTTATAGTGCATTTCCTAACACTCCTTCCATTGATAATCTTCGTGTAAATGTAGCTTTTGCTCAATCGCTTCAAGCAAACACTTTTCAACCTCTTTCCATGTCCAACATTCAGGTGCATATTCTTTTTCATTAATGTTTATATACTTGAATCCTATATGATCATATTCTGCTACATCGTAATAATCACTCCATTGTTCTAAAAGTTTTTGCACCCTTTGTTTAGGTGAAGTTCTTTTCTTGATGTATCTTTTGGGTTCAGGTATGGGAGTAGTGCATACAGACTGAAATGGTTTATGTCTTTTATTTAATCTCTTCTTGGAAATAGTTTTATCAAAACTACCAAAATCAACATTAGCTTCATTAAGACTTTTAGCTAGTTCACTAATTGAAGGTTGCAGTGGGTGTAAGTAATGAAGCAGAACACAAAACTCTGATACAAAACTTTTACCATGTTTATCTCCTGTTAAACAATGAGCATATTCATGTAGAAGAACACCATACGATCTACCCCAGTCATTACGAATTAAAATATCTCTTTTATTAAATGCCCAACAACTACCATGACCATTTTTAAATCTTAGTGTTACTTCCTTTCTAAATATTTTATTCAATCGTCTTATGACTGCATGACATTGTTTTTCAGTAAGATAACTTTTCTTAATCATAAATGACTGAGAGTCTTCCCAGTCATAAACCTTTTGTCTTTGTGTATCTCGCATTATGCTACTTTCCTTTGATCAGTAGTTTTTTTTTCAAGATGTTGTAGATACATTTGCTCAATCTCTGCAAAACTTCTTCTTCTTCTACCCCACTTATGTCTCTTGTTAAACTCATACCACATATTATTAATTATTGATGCACCACAAGGGTTACCTTTAGAATCATACTTCTGATGTATTTGACCATTTGCCCAACTGACTACTTCAGTGTGCCATCTATGTTCATCTAAACTTCTAATACAAGCTTTATCCCATTTAGCTCTAGTGATTTTTTTGTATCTTGAAAGACTAGTCCTGTAATAGACCCATTTGTATCCAATAGACTTGGTTTGAACAAATCTATAACCATTTAGATTTACCCACCAAATATTATTCATTTTATTCTTCATTTTATTCTCCTTTTCAATTTATAAATATTTACCAATATAACCATTATAACACATTATTCCATTTTGGTGTAATTTATTTTTATGTAATATTTTACGATTTGGAATTATTTATGATAATATCCGATATGTCATGACTAAAAAATCAACTAAAACAAAATTAACAGAAGAATTAAAAACTCTTATTAGAACTGAGTTTGTGCAAGGCGTTGAATTAAAGTCAGGTAAAGTTAAACATTTTTCAATAGAAAATTTAATCAAAAAATATAATGTAGCACCAGCAACTCTATACAGAGCATCACAATCAGAGGGGTGGAAAGCACTTAGAGAACAATACAATGTAGAGTTACAAGAAAAGATCAACGAAGAAAGACAAAAGAAAATAGCAAAAGACTCAGTACAGTTTGATGATAGATTACTTAAAAAGGCAAACGATATAATCAATCAAATAACTTATTATCTAAATATTAATGAAGACGCAATGAACAATGGTGCAAAGCCATTTGCTCCAAATCAATTTCTTGCTTTGACTAACGCATTACTGTTAGCACAAAAGCTTGGCAAAATATCTATGGGAGAGGTAACAGAGAATATCAATGTCCACTCAACAATTAAAGAAGCAGATGCCTTCAAGTCAGTTATGGAATTACTTGACGCTGTTAAAACAGAACGCCTTAACAGCGACAGCGACTCATTACACTGATTGGTTAAAAACTGCTCGTAAAAAACAATTAGCACCTGAAGGTGAATATCTTATATGGCTTGTTATGGCAGGTAGAGGATTTGGTAAGACAAGATGTGGTGCAGAAGACATAGCTCTTTATGCTATGCGTAATCCAAATGTAAGCTGTGCTGTTGTAGCTCCTACACATGGAGACCTTAGAAGGGTTTGTTTTGGTGGAGAGAGTGGTTTATTAAGTGTCATACCAAAAGAATGTTTTTTAAAATCAAATGACCAAAAAGGTTATTCATCAAGTGTATCTGAAATTAGACTATGGAATGGGTCTAAGATAACAGGTTATGCAGCACAAGAGCCTGATAGATTAAGAGGACCACAGTTTCATAGAGCATGGTGTGATGAAATAGCAGCTTGGAGATACCCTGAAGCATTTGATCAATTAATGTTTGGTCTTAGATTAGGTCAAAACCCACAGTGTGTAATTACTACAACACCAAAACCAAACAAGATAATTAAAGACTTAGTTAAAAGAGATGATGTCCATATAACCACAGGTAGTACATTTGAGAATGCAGAAAACCTAGCAGAAAGTGCTTTAAAAATGCTGAAAGAAAGATATGAGGGTACTAACTTAGGTAGACAAGAACTTTATGCTGAGATTATTGAGTCTTACGAGGGTGCTTTATGGAAACCACAACTCATTGAAGAATGTAGAACAGAAGAAGAAGTGGACTTACAACAAATCATAGTAGCTATTGACCCAGCAGTAACATCTAATGCAAACTCAGATGAAACAGGCATAGTGGTAGTAGGCAAAGATTATAAAAATCATTTTTATGTTTTAGAAGACTTATCAGGTAGGCATACTCCTGAAAAATGGGGTAGAATAGCTATTAACACATTTTATGAGTGGGAAGCTGATAGAATTGTTGCTGAAGTAAACAATGGTGGAGACTTGGTTGAAAGGCTTATAAGAAACTATGACTTCAATGTTCCTTACAGAAGTGTAAGAGCAACAAGAGGTAAAATACTTAGAGCAGAACCAATTTCAGCTTTGTATGAACAACGAAGAGTGCATCATGTAGGTGTATTTTCAGAGTTAGAGTCGCAAATGTGCAGTTATACTGGCGAAAATAATACTTCACCTGATAGACTAGATGCTTTAGTGTGGGGATTAACCGAACTAAGCAAGTCTAAAGGACAAGTAAACTGGAGAATAAGCTGATGGCAGAACAAACATTTTTTCAACGACTCTTTAATACACAACAAAAAGAGACAAAACAATCAGGCATGATGGGATATTTTGGTGTAGGTTCAAATGACATCAAGAGTTATAAGTATCAAGACTTAGCAAAAGAAGGTTATCTAAAAAATGCTATCTGTTATCGTTGTGTAAATGAAATATCAAGAGGTGCTAGTGCTGTTCCCTTTATCTTGAAAGCTGGTGACCAAATCATAGAACAACACCCACTGATAGACTTACTAAATAGACCAAACCCATTACAATCTTACTCTGAGTTTTTTAACAGCTTATTTGGTTATGTGCTTTTAAGTGGTAATGCATACATACTTAAAGTAGGTGCAGAACAAGGTACACCTAAAGAGTTACATCAACTAAGACCTGACAGAATTGTAATCAAAGGTAGTGGCAATCCTATACCTGATAAATACCAATATGTATTGAATGGTAAAGTGCATCATACTTATGAAGTAGATCAAGAGAATGGATTTAGTGAACTTAAACACATAAAGCTTTGGAATCCATTAGATGATTACTATGGATTATCACCTATGAGTGCTGCAGCTGTTGAGATAGATCAGTTTAATATGGCTAGTAAACACAATGTCAATCTACTTAACAATGGAGCAAGACCAAGTGGTGCAGTTATATTTAAACCACAAGATGATGCAGGGTTTGCTGTGAACCTAACCGAATCACAAAGACAACAATTACTCACTGATTTAAATAATAGATTCAGTGGTACAGGCAATGCAGGTAGACCTTTATTATTAGAAGGTGACTTTGACTGGAAAGAAATGGGTTTAACACCAAAGGATATGGACTTTTTAAATCTTAAACATATGTCTGCAACCGATATAGCCATGTGCTTTGGTGTTCCGTCTCAATTAGTAGGTGTGCCTGATGCACAAACTTATGCCAATGTAGCAGAAGCAAGATTAGCGTTATATGAAGAAACAATTATTCCACATCTTAGAAAGTTATCATCTGACCTAAACGAATGGTTAGTTCCTATGTTTGATGAAAGACTTAGACTTGAATTTGATATTGACGCAATACCAGCTTTGTCTGAAAGAAGAAGAAAGATATATGAGAATGTAACATCAGCAGTTCGTGAAGGGATTATGACAAGAAACGAAGCTAGAGAAATCATTGGTCTACAACCTGTAGATGGTGCAGATGATTTATATATATCAGCAACATTATTCCCATTGACAGATGAAGGTGTAGATAAACCTGAAGACCCAATTAATGAAGAAGATTTAAAAGAATACGATGATGATTTTGATGATGACTTTATGATGGAAGAAGAAAAGAATGATTTAACTAACTTCCCTAAAAGTGGTGATAACAAAAAGATTTCATTAAGAAACAGTACATATCCACAGTTTAGTTATACCTTTGCTACTAATTTAAAAGAAGAAGGTGTTGGTAAACAAATATGGAAAACAGGTGGCAATATAAGAGGTAATGAAGCTTATATGTTATGGGGTAGAGCAAGAGACGGATCAGAATCCCCTGCTGTTTTGAAATGGATTAAAGAAAGAGAAGCATGGGCAGCTAGACATTTTAGAGACGGACAAGCCTTTAGAAGTGGAAGCAAAGAGCCTAACTTATCTAATGTTGCAGGTATAGTTGCACAAATTAAATGGGGTGTGATTGGTAACTTAGGTGAACAAGGCATGAAAGATGTCATACTTGAATTAACCAAAAAGCTTGAAGGCAGAAAAGAATTAGAAGACTTTACACCTATTGATGATGATAAACACATAAGTGTAATAGAAGATGAAAAACAAGTTTCTGCAAAAGTAAAAGCAGCGTTACAAAAAAAGGTAGATGACCATAACGAAAAGCATGGTGATAACCCAAAGAAAAGAGCAACACTAAGAATGTTAGAAGCAGTCTTTAGAAGAGGTGTTGGTGCATATAGAAACAACCCTGCTAGTGTAAGACCAAATGTTAGTGGTCCTGACCAGTGGGCATATGCTAGAACTAACAGTTTCTTGTTTGCTTTAAGAACAGGTAGATTTCAAGGTGGTAAACATGATCAAGATTTATTTCCAAAAGGTCACCCACTTTCCTCTAAGACCTGACTTATAAGTTTCATTCATTTATCTTGTGAGTCAGGCAACCCAACATAAACGCATACGAAGTTTAAGACAGAGAAGAATATCTGAACGCAATGAGATAAGACAACAACTAATATTAAGAAACAATTTAGAAAAAAGGTTTTTTAAAAGATTAGATACTTTATTTAGAAAGTTTGTAAGAGTTCAAATGCACCTATACAAAGAGTATGGGATATATCAAGAAGCAACAGCAGTACAAATACTTAACGAAGACTTTATACCCTTAATACAATCACACTATCGTAGAGTATTTAAAGCTATCTATGATTTTAACGAAAAAAAGTATCAAGATAATTTTAAACAAGATGCTGTAGTATTTGGTAGAAGCTTAGACTTTGAAAATGTTGTTAATCAGTATTTTAATACAAGACAACTAATACTAACTGGTATCAGTGTTCGTATGGCAAATAGAATATCTAAGATCATAGAACAGGGTAGAGCAGATAATCTTACACTTCCACAAATAGCAAAACTTGTATCAGATAAGTTTTTACCAATAAGTAGAGCAAGAGCTGCCTTGATTGCTAGAACCGAAACACATAGTGCAGCTTCTTTTGCAAATCATTCCTATCATCAAACAGTACAAGAAGATTTAGGTATGAAGATGTTAAAGAAATGGGTTGCAACCAATGATGGTAGAACAAGACCAACTCACGCTGCAGCTAGTGGTCAAATAGTAGATATGGACGAAGACTTTACTGTTGGTGGTGTGCCAATGGGATTTGCAGGTGATTCAAGAGGTGGTGCAGCTAATGTTATAAATTGTAGATGCGTTATTGTTTATGCTGATGAAAGAGATATGGAATAAAAAAAGGCTCAGTAAAGAGCCTTCTTTAAATTATTTTTTTATCTATATTTATCAGGTAACTCGCCTATACCTAGATATTCAGGATCATTTTCATATTTGGCAGTATAATCAACACCATAAAAATAATCTCTTGGTTTTAAACCTAAAGGTTTTAAAATTTCTTTGGTCAACTTTTTGGCACAAACAGATCCAATGGGATATAGATACATATCTCCACCATCAAATAAAGAGATAATTAAAGTATCTTTTTTATTTGCCATGCAACCACCACCCATAACCATGTGAAACATAACTCTATCGTTTACAGGTCTGCCACAACAAGAACATTGACTGCCACTTTCTTGAAGTTTTTTGCTTCCTTTGTTCCAATTAGACTGCCACTCTTCATTTGATTTAGTAGTATTAGGTATATCTATAATTGGTTCGCATTTAGATTTTATAAACTCCCAATCATTTCCGTTAAATAATTTTTCTTCTGCGATCAGACTATCTATATCTTTTGCTGTATATTTTAGTTCAGTCATTTTTATTACCCTCTATTTTTTCTAATATTACTGATAATCTATGAAGTCTTATTAATGTATCTTCAATAGCTTGATAAGTTTTATATCCCCAAACAGAACTAAGTAATGCAAATTCATTATTAAATTCTTCCTCATTACAAATAGCACATTCAAGAGCAGAATATAAAGCGTTAATTTCTTGTGATGTAAATTGATTTAAATAATCTTTTTTTTGCTTTTGTAATTTTTTAGATTCTAAATTTGCTATAGCTTCTTCTCTTGTCTTGCCTTTACCAACAAGTCTTGAATATTTGCCTGATTCGTATTTTACTGTTTTCATTTTATTTCCTATAAAAAAAGGCAGCTTATGCTGCTGCCTTTTGGTTAAGTTCTACTGTTTTAAAAACATCTTGTATATCAAATACTGTAAAGTATTTTCTAGTTGTTTTTTCTTTACCACTTTTTTTGTCTTCTTCTTTTTTAAGAAAGAACAATGTTGCTGCTTTTTTTATACCTTTTAAACTTTTACCAGTAACTCCTTCTAGTTTTAGTGCTTGTTTAAAAGTAACAAATGCATCAGTTTCTTCATATCCTGCTTCATAAAGCGTATCTATGTTTTGTCCTGAGTATTCTTTTTTTGTTAAGTAGTTTTTCATTTTATTTTATCCCGCCTTTCGGCTCAATTTATTAATATAAGATAATTATAATACGAAATGGAATACATATGCAAGTATTTATTTAATTATTTTAATTAACCTATATATTGTGCTTATCAATTCAATAAGATACTATATGAAGTAATTATGCCTATACCTAAACCTAACAGTAATGAGTCTAGGCAAGAATTTATGAAACGATGCATGGGAGATAGCACTATGGTTGATGAATATAATGATTCAAATCAAAGGTTAGCTGTCTGTAACAGCAGTTATAATTCAGATAAAGAAGATTCTTTAGATAGCAAAGAAGAATTACGAGAAGATGTTTATACTACCGAAGAAGAAGCAGAAGCAAGAGCAAAAGAAATTGGTTGTGTAGGTACACATTCTCATGACGATAATGGTAATAAAATCTTTATGCCATGTAAAACACACGAAGAATATACTGAACTTACTGGCAGAGAAGTATCAGGATATGGTAAAAAACCTAAAAAGAAAAAACCAAAAGACATGAAAGATGCATTAGATAATCTTGAACAAACCTTAGAGGTTCAATCAGAACTTAAAGCTTACGATGATGAAGAAGAAGATAAAGACTATGGTACTTTTGAAGGCTATGGTTCTGTCTTTGGTAATAAAGACTTAGGTAATGATGTTATTGAATCAGGAGCATTTGCCAAAAGTTTAAAAAAGAAAAAACCTTATCAAGTTAAATTACTTTATCAACACAAGTCAGATATGCCTATTGGTGTATTTGATACGATCAGAGAAGATGATAAAGGTTTATATGTAAAAGGTCGGTTAGCTTTAAAGACACAAGCAGGTCAAGAAGCATATGAATTATTAAAAATGGGTGCTTTAGATGGTCTATCAATAGGCTTTAGAGTAAACCCACAAGAAGTTTCTTACGATAAAAGAGCAAACAAGCGAATTATCAAAGAAGTAGATTTAATGGAAGTCTCGTTGGTAACATTTCCAATGAACCCTAAAGCAACAGTAATGTCTGTTAAGGGTGAAGAGATAACCATAAGAGAATGGGAAAATGGAATGCGAGATGCTTTCTCCATTTCTCGTTCAGAAGCGAAAGTTGCAGCAAAAGCTGTAACTGATGCATTCAGTCAACGAGAGGTTGGCTCTAATGCTGAATTGGTAGATGCCATAAAGAACTTAACTTTAACCTTAAAATCTTAATATAGGAGATAATTATGTCGGAAGATGTAAAAAACGCTATTCAAGAAATGAGTTCAACCTTTACAGAATTTAAAAAGGTCAATGACGAAAGACTTGAAGCGATTGAAAAAGGCGAGAGTACAGCATATGTGGACGAGAAATTAGCTAAGATGGAAGCTAAAATGGATTCTTATGAAGACATTAATCAGAAACTAACGATTGCTGAAGCTAACGCTGAAAACATCAAAAGCCAACTTGAAAAACTAGAGACAGTCGTAAAAAGACCTAACTCAGGTATTGAAAGTAAGCAAGTAGATGACTACATGGAAGCTTTTGACAAGTATTGCAGAAAAGGACTAGAAGGACTTGATGCAGTAGAAAAGAAAGCTTTAACAGTCAGCAATGACTCAACTGGCGGTTACTTAGCACCACCTGAATATATAAGAGAGCTGTTAAAAGATATAACAGAAATCTCACCTATTCGTAGTATTGCTAGAGTAAGAAGCACAGGGCAAAGAAGTGTACAAATCCCAAAAAGGACTGGTACATTCTCTGCACAATGGGTAGCTGAAAGTGGTACAAGAAGTGAAACTACTGGGTATCAAGTAGGACTGGAAGAATTACCAGCACATGAGCATTATGCTCTTGTTGATATTTCTGAGCAGGACTTAGAAGATTCAGTATTTGATCTTGAAGCAGAAATGCAATCAGAGTTCTCTACACAGTTTGCAAAAGCTGAAGGAGCTGCATTTGTAAGTGGTAATGCTGTAGGAAAACCTGAAGGATTTATGACCAACAGTGATGTTGCTTCAGTAGATTCAGGTTCAAACACTGCAATCACAGCAGATAGCTTGATTTCATTAGTGCATAACATTAAGTCAGACTATGGTAGAAATGGTACTTTTGTATTTAACAGAAGCACTTTAGCTGCTATTAGAAAGCTTAAAGATACTGCTGGTCAGTATGTATTTCAAACAGGTATGATGTTAGGTGGAAACATGGTTAATACTATTTTAGGTCAACCATATGTTGAAGCTACAGATATGCCTTCTATTGCACAAAATGCTTTCCCAGTTGCCTTTGGTGACTTTAGTAAAGCATACATGATTGTGGATAGAGTGAACTTAGCGGTTTTAAGAGACCCATTTACCCAAGCAACTACTGGTAATGTAAGATACATTGCTAGAAAAAGAGTTGGTGGACAAGTGATTCTTCCTGAAGCCATAAATAAACTTAAAGTAACAGCGTAAGCGAGGAGTAAATTATGAAAGATTTAGGAAATAATTTAACACCTGTCAGTATGACTGCAGCAGTAGTCGCATCAGGAAACGCAACAACTACAACTGGCTCAGAGATAGACCTACAAGGTTTTGAAGGTGCTTTTGTAATGTGTAATTCAGGTGTAGAAGGTGATACTTTAGCTTCAAACTTAAAGTATGAGTTAAAACTGTATCATGGTGATACAAGTGGTTCTCTTACTGCAGTAAGTAGTCAATTAGATGTTACTGATGCTTCTATCGCAACCGATGGAACATGGCTAACACTAGATGATAATGCTGAAACACCACAGGTGTCAGGAATTGGATATGTAGGTGGCAAACAGTATATTAGAGTTGATATTGTCAGAACAGGCAATCACAGCTCAGGTACACCAATGTCAATCTCATGTATCAAAGGATTCCCAAGACACGCTGGGGGTGCTTCAACTTACAGCTTAGCGTAAGTATAAATCAGTGGGGTGGTAAAACACCCCACACTTAATTAAGGAAGAACAATGGCAAGAAAATTTAAAATAGTAGTTCCAAAACCAGCTTCATGTAATGAACATGGAACTGAAGTAAAGCTATATACAGCAGATGAAATAGTTGAGTCTGAAGGTAACTGGCAAGATGAATTAATGGATTCGTTTATTGAAAATGGTTGGGCAATGGAAGTCAAAGTTGATTCAGCAGACGAAACTGTTGATATTGAAGCTGATGTTAAAGAAGTCAAAAGAGCAAGAAACGATAAAGGTCAACTTATAGGTGATGATCCTGAAACTCCTGATGTAAATGAAGCATGGGAAGGTGGAGAAGCACCAAAAAAGAAAACAACTGCAAAAAAGAAAACTACTAAAAAGAAAACGACAAAGAAAGCATCTTCATAA
>Ga0181411_1000282_pt1 | contig 17851 bp, 22 predicted proteins | sample 34SPOviralmetaG_FD_130114 | JGI IMG/M metagenome (GOLD analysis project Ga0181411, IMG submission 130114) | Marine viral communities from the oligotrophic San Pedro Time Series (SPOT) site, San Pedro Channel, CA, USA - 34 SPOT_SRF_2012-07-09 | ecosystem: Environmental > Aquatic > Marine > Strait...
CTAGTGGAAATATTAAAACAATCACAAGAGTAAACAGTTCTAACGAATTAGAGTATGGTTGGTCAGGTGGTGTTGTTAAATTTATGGGTGGTGGCTCATATACTGAACGTATGAGAATTGATGGTTCAGGAGCGCTGTTAGTTGATAGAACTTCTAAACCAAATGTAGGTGAAAAAGTAGCTGTATCAAGAGAGGGTATTGCAATAGCTAGAGGTACAAGTAGTGGCGAATATAGACTGATGTATGGTAATGATTCTGCTAGTATGATTTTATATTTTTCAAGTGGCTCTAATCAAGCACAATTATCAGCAGCAGGTGCATGGGTAGATGCTTCTGATGTAGCTTATAAAAAAGATATTGTTGATATTAATTATGGTTTAGACACTGTTAAAAAATTAAAACCTAGAACTTATAAAATGAAACCTGATGATGAGCAACAAATTGGTTTTGTTGCACAAGAACTAGAATTAGACATTCCTGAAATTGTTAATGGTGAGGATGGTTCTAAAGGTGTGGCGTATGGTCAATTAACAGCAGTATTAACTAAAGCAATCCAAGAACAACAAAAACAAATAGAAGATTTACAACAACAAATAACTAACCTAGGAGGTTAAAAATGGAATGGAATGTAAAAACCGTTGACGTTTATCCAAAAAAAGATGAACTCACAAACGTTATATTTAACGTACATTGGAGGGTATCTAAAACAGAAGGAGAAGATTATTTTGCTTCTAGTTATGGTACTCAAACTTTAAACACAGATGATTTATCTGGTTTTATTGACTTTGATTCAGTAACGACAGCAGAAGTTCAAGCATGGGTTATAGATGCTATGGGCGAAGAAGCAGTTACAGAATTAGAAGCTAACTTAGATGCTCAGATAGAATCGCAAATCAATCCTACTATTGAAACTAAAACGATAGGCGAATAAATAATATATAATTTACTATTATGGCAGATACATTTACAAGTAACCTTAATCTTACAAAACCCGAAGTTGGAGCAAGTACCGACAATTGGGGAAATAAATTAAATAATAATTTAGATACGTTAGATGGTATTTTTTCAGCAACAGGTAGTCCAGTAAACTTAAAATTTGCTTCAGCAAACTTTGACGATAATGCTAAAGCTATTTTTGGAACTGGTTCTGGTGATCTCGAGATTTATCACGACGGTTCTCATTCTTACATAGCTGATAATGGCACAGGCAGTCTTTATTTAACTGGCAGTAGTGTAATATCATTTAATAGTCCTGATTTTAGCGACACTTACGCTCTTATGAATGATGACGGTGCTGTAGTTTTGTATCACGATAATTCGGTGAAATTTTCTACTTTAAGTTCTGGAGTTTCTATTTCAGGAAATATTACTGTCTCAGGTACAGTTGATGGAGTTGATTTATCCGCTTTACCAACTGTAGCAATTTCTGGTTCTTACAATGACTTGACTAATAAGCCAACAATTCCAACAAATAATAATCAGCTTACAAATGGTGCAGGTTATATTACTTCGTTTACCAACACTACTTATAGTGCAGGTACGGGAATGTCTTTATCAGGCACAACTTTTAATTGCACGATTGATTCTCCTTCCGAAGTTGGATTAGGAAATTTATCTGCTAACGGAAATACACTAGCAGGAGATTTTTTAGCATCAGGAAATATTACAGCTTATTCAGATGCTAGATTAAAAGAAAATGTTGCAACTATAGAAAATGCTTTAGACAAAGTATGTAGTATGCGAGGTGTTACATTTACTAAAGACGGAGCATTATCAAGTGGTGTTGTCGCACAAGAATTAGAAAAAATAGCTCCTGAGTTAGTACAAGACGGAGAATATAAATCCGTAGCTTATGGAAATATTGTTGGGTATTTAATTGAAAGCATCAAAGAGTTAAAACAAGAATTGCAAGAATTAAGAGGAGTCTAAAATGGCTTTACCAAGTTCAGGAGCGCTTTCATTAAATCAAATGCACGTTGAGGCAGGTGGTTCAAGTGGAACTCAAGTAGGTTTAAATGATGCAGATATTAGAGGCTTAATTTCTAAAAGTTCTGCTTCTACCATGTCATTCAATGAATGGTATGGAGCTTCATCAACTCCAAAAAATTATTCAAGAACAGTAACGCCAGGAAAATATGTAGTTATTGTTCCTTCGTATGAATATTTTGTAAGCACATATTATTATCAACAAGTTTTCGCATATACATCAGGCGGAACTAATGTAACAGAGTCAAGCGATATAGGACAATTTACTGATTCTTCTGGAAACATTCAACAACCTTTACAAATAACTTCATCTGGTGGTTTTAAAAATCATGCAACATTAACAATTTATATGAAAGGTCATAATGTCGGCAATAATTGGTCATTGAGTTTAAGTGGTTCAACAATTACTCCAGGTTCAAATTTTACAAGAAGCAACCAAACTTGGACTGCTCAAACAACACAAAATTTAACATTAACTAATGGTTCTGGCACTGTAACAAATGCAACTTATTATCAATGGAAAAATGGAATTGATGATTCTGCTACAACTTTTAATGATACAAGCAGTACAACCTTCACATTTACTTAGGAATAAAAAATGAGTGAAGAAAATAATAAAAAAATAAATCCAAATCCGCTTACAGAACAAGTGGTAAAAGAAATACAAGAAATTGATAAAGAATTTGTTGATCCATATATTCCAAATTCTAAACTTGAAAAAGCAGAGATAAAAAAAATATGATTTTTACTGTACCTATGAAGCCTATTAATGTTGATGGAGAATTGCAATTTTCATACTCTATAAACACGAAAAAAGGACAAATAATAAAACGTGAAGATTGGCTTGAACAACCAAACTTAAACAATGTTGAATATTATCCATCAAACGACAAGATAGCCAAGTCATTAAACAATTACATAATGCTAAAGGGTAAAATAAAAATTACTTATACTTGGGAAGAAGCAGACAATATTACAGAGGCAGATGTTACTGAATTTAAAAATTTATGTGCTGAATTTAATCCAGAAGACAGTTATGCAAATTGGGAAAATGGAGAAAATTCTTTATTTTGTACTTTAGAATATCCCGCTTGTATTAATGAATGGACAGAAAGGTCTTTGGCTTGGGAGTTAAAATCTAAAACTGCTTCTTTAGAAATATTAGAAGATGGCACAGAAATACTTTGTGTTTTACAAGATACTTTCGGATGGGAATTTAAAAATGTTGATTTAAAAGCTCAAGAATCAATAGAGACAAATAAAAATAGTAATCTTTGTTATTTATTTTTTGGAGATAAATGTGAAATATCTGTTCCTTCTTCAAATCTTGAAGAAGAAGCTTTTATTTACAATGCGAAGCAATATGAAGTTAAACAATTAACTAGCTCAAAATGTTTTATCAAAAATACAAGTGATAATCCATGTAAGATTGTAATGCTATGCAAATCTTAAAAGCTCTAAAATTTGTCAAAATGTATGCTTTTTCAAAAAGTTATATATCAGCAGACTTAAATATTATTATGGATATGGTTAATAATTTAGATAAAAATTGTGATAAAAAATTAAAAAAAAAATTTAATAAAAATCCATATTCAAAACTTTTTTATAAACAAGAAAACTTAAAAGAAACTGTTTTAAAATCAAGATACAAAAAAGGTACATTAGGGGCAGAGTTAAAAACATTTTGGAAAAATAATTCAGATGATTTATTTCAAAAAAATTACAATATTTCACAAACTAAAGGTAATAAAAATATTAAATATGTGCAGGGTTTTATTAACGAACATGATCTTATTCATTGTGTAAATAAACTTGATTCTACTCCTTTAGCAGAAATATCTGTTTTAGCATTTACATTAGGTAAAGAGTTTCGTTGGAGTTTCTTTTTTATTTTATTAGCTAGTTGGCTTATGGCATTTAAAAATTCTTTTGGTAGAAAAAAAATACAAGGCAGTCTTTTTTTTAAAATAAAATATACACCTATTGTTAGTGTTTTTAGATTGATAAAAGAAGGCTATAAAAATGGCAGAAACACAAAATGGTTTTTAACTATTGATTGGCATAGTTATTTGAGAACTTCAATAGATGAAGTTAGAAAAGAATTACAGATAAAAGAGTTTCCCGTTTGGGAAGAAATAAAACCTTTATGGTATGAACTCTTAACTCATTATAAGAAAGTAGATATTAGGATATAATTAGAAATGGCTTTTTTACCTATACAACCGCCCCCTGGAATAAAAACTAATGGCACGGAATACCAAAACAAAGGAAATTGGATTGATGCAAATTTAGTCCGTTTTGAAAATAATTTTTTAACTAATATAGGCGGTTGGAGAAAACTTCGACCTACGCCATTAATTGGAACACCAATAAGCTCATACGCTTACACTACTAATAGTTCAAGAAAAGTTTTAGCAGTAGGGACTAGAGAAAAAATATATGTTTTATATGAAAATGTTTGGTATGACATTACTCCAACAGGTTATGTCGGGGATGGCCAGGCTTCGCCTTTAGGTTATGGAGCTTATCATTGGGGGGTGGAAGATTACGGGGATGCTAGATCGCAGTCAGGATTGACATTTAATACAAAACCAATTTTTTTTGATAATTTTGGTGAAATATTAATTATTAATTCAGGTTCAGACGGCAAAGTTTATCAATGGCTACCCGCTACACCTTCTACAATTGCAACACAAGTAAGTAATGCTCCAACTGGTGTTGAAGGAGTTTTAGTTAGTAATGAAAGGCACGTTTTTTGTTTTGGTAATAATTCTAATAAAAAACAGATAAAATGGTCTTCAAGAGAAACTTTATCAACGTGGACGCCTACAGCAACTAATACAGCAGGTGATCTTAACGTAACTACTGGCGGGAATGTGAGAGGTGGTATTCGATATGGGTCTGATATTTTAGTTTTTACAGAAACAGGCCTTCAAAAAATTTATTATACGGGAGCGCCTCTTTTATACGGAATTTCAGAAGCAGGAGTTAATTGCAGAACTTCATCTATGCGAACGGTTGTTTCTACTGGAAATTTTGTAGCATGGATGGGAGACAATTCTTTTTACATTTATGATGGCCAAGTTAGAAAAATTTCTTCAGATGTTCACGATTTTGTATTCGATAATATTAATTATGTTTATAGAGCTTCATCTTGCGGTGGGCATAATCAATTATTTAATGAGATATGGTGGTTTTTTCCTAGTGGAGATTCTCAGACTCCAGATAAATATGTAATATGGAATTATGGCGACCAAAACTGGAGTATTGGTAATCTTGATCGCTCAATGTGGATGGATCAAGGAATTTTTGATTTTCCAATTAGCGCAGATTCTTTGGGAAATATTTACGAACATGAAACAAACAATTTAAATGTATCAAATAATATTGGCAACGCTGTTCCTTTTGTTAAAAGTGGAGCAATTCAAATAGCTCAAGGAGACAAAGTTTCGCAAGTTAATAAAATTATTCCAGATAGTGAATCAAATATATTGCCGGGTATTTCTATTGCTTTTAAAGGCAAACAAACTCCATTAGGAGCAGAAACAGATTTTGGAAGTTTTAATTTTAATGCTTCAGGCTATGAAGATTGTCGTTTCTCGGCAAGACAAATTTCAATGGAAATTACGGGAGACACGGATCAAAATTTTAAAATTGGTGATATTAGACTTGATATTAAAGCTAGAGGCAAAAGGTAATGGCAAGAAGAACTTTACCAAGACCATATAATAATGAAGTAGATTTAATTTCCGTCAATAATTTAATAAGTGAATTAGAAGAATTAACTGGATTAAATGTAGTAAAAGGCGAAAGGTTTGAAATAAACGGAGCAGACAGTTCAGAAATTGTACTGGTTTCTCCAAACGGAACAAAATATAAAATAGTAGTAGATGATAACGGAAATCTCTCAACAAACGCAGTTTGACGTAGTTCCTGGATTAAAAGCTGAATGGGAAAGAACTAAACCATTTATTATAGAAGCTTTAAAATACGACGAACTATATGAAATTGAAGACGTAGAGTGTAAAATAAAAGAAGGAACTTTCCTTTTATGGACTGGAAAGCAATCCGCTATGATTATTGAGATAATCGAATTTCCCCGAAAAAAAACTTGTAATTTATTATTTTGCGGTGGCGATTATAAAGAGTTAGTCGAAATTACAAAAACCATTGAAGAGTTTTGTCGTCTTAGTGGCATAACAAAAATTTTCGGTGGTGGTCGGCGTGGGTGGTTAAGAAAAATTAAACACTTGGGTTGGAAAAATGAATTTTTAATAAGCAAGGATTTATAAATGAGTAAAGGAAAAACAGTACAACAAACACAAGCCAAAGTTCCAAAGTATCAAGAGGACTATTATAAAAAAGTTTATGCAAGATCAGAAGCAGAATCTAATAAACCTTTTGTTGCGTATGACGGGCAAGGTGTAGCAGACAGAAATCAAGCTCAAACTATGGGTTTTGACACGGCCGTTTCAAATGTACAAAACCTAAATCAATATGATCCAGTTGCGGGAATGTCAGGACTTTTAAACCAAAGAGTTGATGTTGCCGGTAATAATTACAATCCAAATATTCAAGATACCGCAGACTTTGGCGGAGCAACCACAAATAGATCAGGCGTAAGAGAAGTAACGCCACAAATGATTATGGGGACTCTTGGTAACTATATGAATCCGTATACGCAAGTGAATATAGATCAAGGTGTTAAAGATTTAAACAGAGCGCGTATGCAACAATTAATGTCCGATCAAGACCAACAAATAGGTTCAGGAGCGTTTGGTGGTTCTAGGGGAGCTTTACTAGAAGCAGAAACTAATAAAAATTATAATGAGAGCGTTGCAGATTTTGTCGATAAGAAAAGAGAAGATGCGTTTAATGTTGCAACTAATTTAGCAAATCAAGACATTAATAGACAATTACAAGCAGATCAATTCAATGCCGGTGTAGATCAGCAGTTTGGATTACAAGACGCACAATTTGGTCAACAAGCAGGTTTACAAAACCAAACTTTCGATCAAGCGCAAAATATGAAATTAGCTGATTTAGGATTAGCACAAGCTAATATGAATCAAGATGTAAATATGGCTCAAGCTAATTTAGACGCAGACGCTATAGCTAGAAATCAAGGAATCTTTGAATCAATTCTTGGTCAACAAAACTTAGGATTATCTAACTTACAAAGAGAAGGTTTGCTTCAAAGTCAATACGATCAACGTCTTCTTGATTACGACAGAAGACAATTTGATGCAGAACAAAATCAAGGTTTGAAAAATCTTGGAGTTCTTCAGTCTGGACTAAGCGGAATAAGCCCATTAATAAGTAATACACAAACTGGTCAACAGAAAACTGGAATGGGAGATATTTTAGGCGCGGGATTACAAGTAGCTTCTTTATTTTCTGATAGCAGACTTAAAAAAGCTATTAAATTTTTATTTAAACTTCCAAATGGAATTAATATTTATTCTTGGGAATGGAATAAAAAAGCTGAAGAACTTAATATTCCAGAAGAATATTCTGGTTATAACGTAGGTGTTATTGCTCAAGAAGTTATGCACATTCCAAATGCAGTTATTCAAGATGAAAATGGTTTCTTAAAAGTTAATTATGAGGTTTTATAAAAATGAGTTTAGGAAAAAATAAATCAAAATTTAGTCAAGCTTTCGCAAGGCCAGTTATGAACGGCGGTCTTACAGACGAACAAAGGAAACAATTAGCTATGCAACCTTTACTTGCGCCACCGCTTATAGAATCAACTCCTATTAAAAATGTACCGCCAAAAGAAGAAGTTGTAACTCCGGCAGTACCAGTAAATGTTCCTAAATTTAGTGGGTTTGGAAATAAATTAGCTCAAATGGGTGGCTTTAATAAAATTATGGGAGAAAAAGATTTATCTGCTATGACGCAAGAAGAAGTAAATAAATATCAAGCTGATAGACTTCAATCAAGAAACAGAGGTACTCAAGACCTTCTTATGGCTTTAGGAAGCGCATTTAAAGGCGAAGATATAGTGGGAAGCGTACAAAATTTAAGAGATCGCAGAAACACCGCAGACGATTTACAAGCACAAGAAGACTTAAATAAACAAATATCTGAAGCGTACGCAAGTGGCGATTATGATTTAGTTAATCAATTGATGTTACAAAAAGGCGACGGCGCGGGTATTCAAGCTATTTCTAATAAAATTAATAGAGATCAACCAGGCGTTTCAGACGACGGTAAATTTAAACTTGAATATGATGATATGGGTAATGTTATAAGTATGACTCCTATCCAAGAAAATATTGACGCCTTAAAAAATACAACATTAGGAACTGCGGACGCAAAACGAGTATTAGACGACACAGTTAAAGCAAGAACTATTGGTAGTAAAATTGAATCTATTGACGGTTTCTTAAAAAATATAGAAGACGGAGAATTAGAGTTTGGCGTCCTTGACGGCGTTCTTAATACTATGGCAGAAAGTGGAATCGGAGTAACAGATCAAGAAGCAATAAATTCAAGAGAATTTAAAAACTTTAGAAATGGTTTAGTTACTGATTTACTTAACTTACAAACTGGTACTAAAACAGATTTTGACTGGAAATCTTTAAGCGAAGAATTACAATCAGTAAAAACAACAGAGGGTGTTAAAGATTGGTTGCTAAAATACCAAGAAAAACTAGACAAGGAACAAGAAGCAATAGAAGACGAGCGTAGTCTATATTTAGATATACAAGGCAAAAACAACCCGTTTAGAACGAAACCAAAATTTTTAGAAGACGTCGAAGTTACTGAATAAATGGCAACTGCAACTTTAGAAATACCCGTTGGAAGTGGCAATTTTGTCAAAGTCAATGTTGACGCATACAATAATTTATCACAAGAAGAAAGATCAGAATTTTATGATTACAAAGAGGATCAATATAAAGAACAAACACGAAATCAAAAAATAGATAAGCGTAGCCAAAATCAAGACGATTTAAGAAAAAAATTAACTTCAACAACCGGAGAAAAAATTACTGGTACTGCAAGAGGACTAGGACAAGGATTAACTTTTGGTTTTGGAGACGAAATAGAAGCGGGAGCAAGAACTGGTTTTGGTCTTTTAGGAGATTATGGAAAAACAGTTAAAGACATAAGAGGAGATATAAGCGATTTTAGAACTTCTGATCCGGCGTTAGCTTATGGTTCAGAAATTGTTGGTGGTATTGCTCCGGCATTATTTACTGGTGGAGCGGGAGCGGTAGCACAAGCGGGAAGAATGGGAGTTGGAGCGTTAGCTAAACAAGGAGCAAAAACTGGAGCAAAATTCGGTGGCGCTTATGGTATGGGAACTGCTGAGTCTGATCCAGGAGATTCAATTTTTGAAATGGCTAAAGACAGAGCCATTGGTTTAGGTGGTGGCGCAGTTCTTGGCGCTGTTACCGGTGGAGCATTGAATCCGGCTATTGTAGGAGCTACAAAAGGTATCGGAGCTTTAAATCAAGGTATTAAAAAAATTACCGGTGGAACTGATCCTACAAAAAATACTGCTCTAGCAAAAGATGTAAATACGTCAATCGCAAAAAGATTGAATGAAGAAAGTTCAGACGATATTGCAAGAATTGTTGACGATACTGCAAATCCTACTGTCCTTGCAGACGTTGGCGAAAATACAAGATTTTTAGGTTATGGAACACAAGGTATCAGCAATCCTTCAAGGTCAGGCGTAGCAAAACAACTCAATGAAAGAAATAATGAGCAATCTTCAAGAATTTTAGATTTAGTAAAAAGAACTACTGGAATAAGTGACGATAAATTAGGTTTTAACTTTTTAGACGATTTAGACGATCAAGTACAAAGACTAGCAAAACCGCAATATGATGAAGCTTATAAAGTAAATATTCCCGCAAATAAATTTAAGTCATTATTTGGTTCAACAAAAATCGACGCTATTTTAGAAGCAAGTCGTGAAGGTTTAAAAGCTTCCAGACGACAAGGTTATGATGTTCCTGATTTAAGCAAAATGTTTAAAGTAAATCCTAAAACTGGTCTTGGTTCTTTTGACGATATAATGATGCAAGATTTACCAACAAGCTACTTACACTCAATTAAAAAGGGTTTGGATAAAATAGTTGAAAGAAATAAAAACAAAAATTTTGGAAAATTAGATTCGGACGGATCAGAATATAATATTATTAGAAGACAATTAAACGACATAATTAAAGCAAATAATCCCGCATACGGCAGAGCAAATAAAAACTTTGCGGACACAATGAAATTACAAGAAGCGTTTGCAAGAGGACAAAAATATAAAACTACAACTAATAGAAGAATTAAAAAAGATTTAGAAGCTATGACACCAGGCGAACAAGAAGCATGGAAAAAAGGAATGATAACTAAATTAGAAGATGTTGCAGAATCAACTAAAGAGTCTTTTGATTTTCTCGGACAAGTAGGTAGTTCTAAAAAACTAGATGATATTTTTGATTTTCTTATTTCTGATCCAAAGCAAAAAGAAGCTTTTAAAAATATTATGAAAAATGAGCAAAAAATGTCTGATACATTTAAACTGTTAAGAAGAAACAGTAACACCGGACAAAAAAGTGAAGCTATAGATGAATTTAAAAATATGGCCGGTTTAACAAGTGGTGGCGGTAGAGATATTATTAATAGAGTTGTTGGTAAAGCGACAGACAAATTGACTGGTGGAACACAATCTAAAAGAGCAGAATTAATAGCAGAAAAATTATTCTCAACTGATAAAAATGTTCAAAAACAAGTATTGAAACAACTAGAAACAACAAACAAAGAATTAGCAAAAGAAGTACAAAAAAGATTAGATAAGGCCTTAAAAATGACAAAGATCGGAAGTAGAAGTTTACAGATTCTTAATGAGGGAACTGGTAGCAAACAAGAATTATTAGACGCTCTAGGAATTAACTAAAAAGGAAGTACAAATGAACTCTTTTGAGACGTTCTGAACGAATTGGTAGAGCCGGAGAATATTACGTTTGTTTTGTTCTCTCTCAGTTATCCGACACCGTATCTTTAATTCCGCATGGTAGCCACGCAGATATAATTTTTGAATGGAAAGACAAACTTTATAAATGCCAAGTAAAAACAGTATCTAAAAGACGCAAAGTTATTTCAAAACATACTGGAGAATCATATAGAACTGGATTTAAGTTTGATCTTAGGAGAGGTAGTCATAGTAAAAACAGATCATACAAAGCAGAAGATGTAGATATTTATGCTTTGTTCATAATACCTTTACGCAAAGTTATTTTTATTCCTGGTAACTTAAAAAAGATAAGTTTCATCTTCCAAAGAACAGAAGCAGAACAAATATCGACTAAAGACACGTTCCTTGATTCTGTTCAACAAAGACTCAACGAGAAAATTATATATCTTAAAAAGTAAGACATAGACTCATATTTTTAGACCGTCGATTTTTCTGTCACGCAGGAGGTCGCGGGTTCGAGTCCCGTCACTCCCGCCATACAAAAAATAGTTTTAAATTAAACCTTTATCTTCTGCGAAAAATGAATCATGTTTGACAAGTAGTAAGACTATTATGCTAAACTTGTACTACTGAGCATGATTGAATCTTACTCAGTTTGATTAATTTTCGTCAACAAGACGTCAACAGAAAGGAGAGTCAAATGACAACACAAACTAGAACAACAGATAAAAAAGAACGTAGCTTAGTAATGGTAGAAAGACATATAAGCGACGATATTAATAAACCAAAGTTTAAGACTTATTTTGCAAAAGTTACTTTTCCTGGAACAAAAAAGGTAAAACTTATTAAGGTTGGCAACGATTACGAAAATGAATCTATAGCCGTTATGAGAGAAAGAGCTAGAGAGCAAGTTAATGAATATACAAAAAACGGCTATACAAAATTAACGCTAGATGATTGTTGGACTAATTATTATGAGCCATATACAAAGGCAGAAACTAAAGAGTATAAAGAAATTAAAAGACTTTACTTAGCTCATATAAAACCTGAATTTGGTCATATAGTAATTTCTAAAATAAAACCAGATCAACTTTATAAATGGTTTTTAGAACAAAGCTCACATTCTAAAGGTGTTGCGAATCATTGTTTGACTTATATGAAAGCAATTTTAAATCAGGCCATAAAACTAAATTTAATAAAAAATAATCCGGCCGATAAACTTAGTAAAAATTATATGCCTTCTAGGATTAGATATTTTACAGATGAAGAAACTGGAATATTTTTAGCAGAACTCAAGCGCCTTGGTAAAGAAAGTCCTTATGGTTCAGCATTTATATATTTGGCATATTTAACGGGAGCTAGAAAAGGCGAATTAGCTAAAGCTACCTGGAATGATTTAGTAGGAAACACGATAGTTTTAAGAGAGCATAAAACAGATAACAAAACTAACGAACCAAGAGTTATTTATTTAAATGATGAAGCTATGCGTTTAATTAATAATTTACCAAGAGATAGCAAAACGATACTAAAAATAAAATATCCAGAGAGACAATGGAAAAAACTTATAAAAAGAACTGGAATTAAAAATTTTAGATTCCATGATCTTAGACATAATTTCGGAACTCAAGGTATGAATATGGGTCTTAACATGATAAGCGTCGGTAAGCTTATGGGACACTCTTCAATAAAAGCTATGCAAATATACCAACACGCTAAACCAGAGTTACTTCAAAACGATATAAAACAAATTGGTCAATATTTAACCAATTAACTTTTTACCGTTTTCATCTACCTTATGAACTTTTTCAAGTTCAAGATCAATGTAATGTTTTGCTTTTAAAAGGTCTTGAACTTTATCTTCTTTATCACGACAAATATATTTAACAACTTGGCCTAAACAATAAGATAAGTTATTTTCTAAAATAAAATCTAAAGGACTATGTTTTAATTTTTGGTAATGATTACCGCCTACTTGAATATCACTTGCTTTTTTCAATGTCGCTCTCCGTATGTAAACAATATAAATATCTTCCATAATATTTATAATTTATAAATTAAGTTTAACATTTAAGTTTTAAAAAAAATCTTAATAATAAAATTATTATCTAAAAATTTATTCCGATAAGTTGAACTATAAAATTAGATAAGGCATAATCTTGTCTAGTAGTACAGAATAAATAATGAAAAATAATTTAGACGAATATCTAACAACAAAAGAACTAGCGGATCACTTAAAAATAAGTGAAGCAACTTTGGAGAGTTGGAGAGCAAAATCAACACCTAGTAAATTTATTGGTATTCCATACGTAAAGTTTGGAAGAACTATTCGTTATAAAAAAAATGATATTTTAGAATATGAGAGAAGAAATGCTTACGGGATCGCAGACTAATTTTATTATAAACCAGGAAGTTATGGGTAAACACGCAGTATGTAGTCCTTCATCTTTTGATAGGTGGCAGTCAAAACATTGTCCTTATTCAGCACAAGCTAACGCAAGAATACCTTCAGTTTCTAGTTATCCCGCTTCAGAAGGTACTGTTATGCACGAAATAGCAGAAATGGAACTCAAAGGTAATTTAGAAGGAATGACTTTAGAGGAGTATTGGCTAAATAAAGAAGTTGAACAAGAAAACAATTTAATAAAAGTAACTCAAACATTATTAGATAAAGCTAAGTTGTATGTTGATTATGTAAAAAATAGAACAGAAGAATTACAAGGCAAATTATTAATTGAAGAAAAAGTTTTTGTTGATGAAATACATGAGTCTATATGGGGTACAAGTGACGCAATAATTTTAGCTAAAGACAAAATTTGTGTAATTGATTTTAAGTTTGGAAAATATCCAGTCAAACACCCAAAAGAGAATTATCAACTTTGGATATATGGTCTAGGCGCGTTAGCCAGATACGGTAACGCAGATACAAAAATGGAGCTAACAATAGTTCAACCAAGATCGTCTAATAAAAAATATATCCAAACTTATGAAATAGATTCAGACGCCTTAGTGGAATGGGGTTTTACAATTTTAAAACCTTCTGCTGAAGCTTGTTTTGAAGACAACCCGCCTAAAAAAGCGGGGGATTGGTGTCGCTTCTGTAATTACAAAACAGATTGTGACGAATATAAACTTTATGAAAAGAGAATAGAAAATGAAAGAATCCACAAAGGGTAATCCTAAATTTTCGTCTTCCTGGGAACAACCCGCTTTGCGAGACACACTAGAAGACGGAACAAAAATAGAATGGTATGAAAGAGACTTAAATGAAGAAGCTTTGAGTGTTGTTGAGGAAGTTATTAAGAGCGTCAATCAACTTCAACAATATGTGCAAAGCTATCCAACGGCAAAAACTACCGTTGATTTAGTTCATACTTTACAAGCAAATCAAAAATTGTTGATGGTACAACTTTACCGATTGAATCCAGGTAAAAAAGTGGTGGAAGCAATAGCTGAAGCAAAGACAACGACTTTAGCAGAAGAAAAAACTAATAACGAAACGGAGAGTTAAATGAGTTTAAGAGATATAAAAACACAAGCAGAATTACGTCCTCTAAGAATTGTTCTACATGGAATGCCAGGCGCGGGGAAGACAACTTGGGCGAGTAAAATGTTGTCTTGTATTGGAATCTTAACTGAAGACGGTTTAGGAAATTTAGCTTTTCCAAGATTTCCAGTTTGCGATCATTGGGATAAAGAAGCTACAAAAGATGATCCTAAAGTTGGCGTTAAACAACGTATGTTAGAACTGCTTAAAGAGGATCACGATTACAAGACATTAATTATTGATTCTTTAGATTGGCTAGAAAGACTTTTACAAGATCACGTCTGCAAAGAGAATGGCTATAAAAATATTGAAACTCCTGGTTATGCTAGAGGTCACAAAGAATGTTTAGTTTTTTGGGATGAGTTTAGAAGATTGACAGAAGCTTTGAGAAAGCAAAAAGGCATGACTATTTGTATGATTGCACATTCAGATGTCAAAGTTCAAAACGATCCTGAAGTTGAAAACTTTGATAAGGTAATTTTAAAACTTAAACCTGGAGCTTCAGCTTTACTTACGGAAAACGCTGATTGTATTTTTTACATCACTAAGAAAAAGGGAGTTGTTAAATCAAAAAATACTACAAAAGTTACGCAAGGCGATCACGTTATATATGGAGAAGATACAGCTTCTTATTTAGCAAAGAATAGGTATCAACTTCCAAAAGACTTACCGTACGAATGGGAAGAAATAAGAAAATTAATTATTGAAAATTCTAATGGAAAAGGTTCAGAAGCAAAGTCCAATAAGTAATTCTGATTACGTTGATTTTTTAAAAGAACAATTATCAGCGTTTGAAGAGTTTGAAAGAAGATTGGTTGCTACTGATCCTGAAGAAATACACCATGATTTATTTGATTGTTTTCAAGAAAACTTACAAATGATCCGTGACGACATTAAATTTTTTGATGATTATTTTACTTACGATCCAGGTTAAAACTTGGATTTTTTATTAACTAACTAAAGGAGACAAAAATGAAAACACCTTTTAACTTTACAGAAGACGATAAACCGGAAGCGCCGTCTTCTTCGGGCGGGTCTAAAAAATTAGTACCTGGAACTTATAACTTTATTTTCAACAGAGTTGCAGATGAAAATGATTACGCAGATGCAGAAGGAAAGGTTTCTGGTAAGAATGGTTGGAAAGCTTTGAAGCTTTTCTGGACGTTAAAATCTACTGCTGAAAATGAAAAACCTATAGTCTTCGCAGATAACTTTACTTGCGACTATGATCCTACAATTACTGATAACAAAGGTAATTCTAAAAGAGAATCTTTAGTCGATATGGGTCAGAAGAAATATAAAGCTGTTTGTTTTGTGGCGGGAGCAAATTTAGAAAATACTGATTCATTGGTTGGTCGAGAAATTTCTTGTGATTTAGTAGAAGGTAAAGAGGGATATATGGAACTTGATCCTGGTGCGGTAGGTCAAAACTACGGAGAACCCGTAGCAGAAGAAACTGTTCAGGAAACAAAAGTTGAATCTAAATCTGAAGAAACTGCAAAAACAGATTTTGAAGATGATTCAATACCTTTCTAAATATAAGTTTTTTCCCAAAGATAAAAGACCTTCTCTTTGCGGACATTGTTTACGCGGTGGGAAGGGATTTTATTTAGATTGGAACGACAAAATATATGCAAGTTGTTCTTATAAGCATTTAGAAAAGATAAAGGAGAGAGTTATCAAAAAAGAAAATTTAACAATTACTATTCAAGTAAATCCAGATTCAGTTAGTCAGGTCTTAGATAATTTCAAAGACACTTACATTGAATTTTCCAAGAAAAATAATACTTACGTTTTTCACGAATGGCCTAGAAATGATCGACAAAGTTTTTTTCAAAAATTTGTAGCTTACTATTTAAGTTATGAAGAAAAATTAGCGAACGAAGGTTTGTAGTGGTTGACGTAAAAAATATATGGGAATTCAAAGAAGATAAAAATTTAGCTTATAGAAATGTTAGTAGAAGTATTAGCGATTTAATAGATGAAATGAACATGAACGGTCTTGAAGTTTCTTCTATAGATACTTCTGGAGAGGTTCAAAGAGTTCCAGTTAAAGGAACATCTTCTACCAGGCCTGATAAGTTTGGAGAGCGTAGCGGATTTTATTTTTATTATGATAATGGTAACGGTAATTTCTTTTGCAATTATGGTAACTGGCGAACTAATGAAACTTTTAAGTTTTCTAGTATTGCTATGGAATCTTTATCTCCTACTGAACAAGCTAGAATTAAAAAAGATTTAGATGAACGGAACAAAGAGCGGGACAAAAGGCGACAAGAGTTGCAAGACGAAGTTGCAAAAGATTGCGAACTGAGATTTCAAAAAGCGGTAGATTGTAAAGAACATAAGTATCTCGAATTAAAGAAAATAAAAAATTATGGGTTGAAACAGATAGGGGATAAGCTATCAATTCCCGCTTATGATAGCAAAAACCTAGATTATAAAATAAGAAGTATTCAATCTATAAGTCCAAATGGAACAAAGCGTTTTGTTTCTGGATCACAAGTAAAAGGTAATTTTTATAATTTGAATTTTACTTTAGATGAATTACCTGGATTAAAAAAAATTGCAGTCTGTGAAGGGTTAGCTTCTGCTTGTTCAGTTGCAGAAGCAACTAACTTACCGACGATAGTTGTATTCTCAGCTTCGTTTGGTCTTGATTGCTTGGTTAATTTACGAAAAATAACTCAAGCTTCTTTTCAAATTTGCTTTGACAATGACACGCATTTAGTCGGACAGAAAAGCGCAGAAAAAATAATTTCATCTATACAAAAAACAGAATTAAAAATACCTAGACAAACTGGTTATGATTTTAATGATGTCGCTCAAGAGTTCGGCATAGAAGAAGTAAGATCGCAAATTTTAGTACAAGGTTTTGATCTAAAAAAAGTAAGCGTAAGAAATTTAAACAGTAATCCGCCAGAGAGAGAATGGCTAGTTAACCAAATGATTGAGTCAGGTAAGACCGGAATTATTGCAAGTATCGGTGGCATAGGTAAAAGTTTTTTATCTTTAGATTTAGCTTTGTCGGTAGCTAAAGGTAATGGAACTTTTATAGGTAAACCAATTAATAAGAACGGTAATGTAGTAATGCTATCTGCGGAAGATGATACTCCGGAAATATGGCGTCGAGTAAATGCGCTTGATCCAAATAACGAAAGACTAAAAGCTCTATATGACGTTTTTGTCTTGCCTATACCTGAACTACCCAAACCATTGACATTGATTAAGCACGACGCTTTAAACGGCCTTCATATCACTCAGGACGCTTATGATCTTATAGACTCATTAGAAGCTATTAAAGACCTAGAATTGGTCGTTATTGATCCTATACAATCATTTTGTAGCGCTCCTACTAATGATAATGAAGTTGGCCAGTTATGGTCGTCTTTAATGCA
>Ga0181411_1000288_pt1 | contig 17782 bp, 8 predicted proteins | sample 34SPOviralmetaG_FD_130114 | JGI IMG/M metagenome (GOLD analysis project Ga0181411, IMG submission 130114) | Marine viral communities from the oligotrophic San Pedro Time Series (SPOT) site, San Pedro Channel, CA, USA - 34 SPOT_SRF_2012-07-09 | ecosystem: Environmental > Aquatic > Marine > Strait...
ACATTTTTTACTAGGATTAGACACTTGCCTCCAGTCTTCTTTTTCAAACCAATCACGCAGCGTACCGCCTTTAGTGCTTGCGCCTTTTACGTTTGTTTTAGAATCTCTTTTGTACTTACCAGCTTTGCCAGCTTTTCTTTTAGCACGTACAACTTTACCTTTTTCAGCTTTGCTCATACTGCGTATCTTAGCAAGTGGTAAACAGGCTTTTGTCGTACCACCACCCTTTTGCTTTTGAAACGGGGAGTTATTTTGTATAAACATTATTTTTTCTTTTTACCCATTTTACTAGGTCCACCTGCGCTTGTACATCTTACGCCCCATCCTGAAGCATAAGCAGATGGCCATACTTTAAATTTTCTTTTTGCAGCGGCTTTACAAGGCCCACTAATTTTTGCATACAACGGTGATTCCATATTATCTAGTTTTAAATTCTCTTTGTCTACCTCGAGTCTTAATTTTTCTTTGTTTGCCTCTTTGTTTAGGTTTAGGCTCGTCTTTAATGTCTAATTGCCAGTCTGACCATCCTGCTAGCAACATTATTCTTTGTAATGTTGTAATATCGTCTCTTGTTGAATTTTGTATATTATCAACTTTTTTAACAACTCTATCTAATGGAACATTTGTAGAGGCAGATATAACATTAGCTCCTGCTAAATAAGCCGGGTTATCTAAGCTAAATCCTTTTTCTTTCATTTCGTCTTTATTCCATTCATAAGACTTTAAAGCACTTCTTATTTTTTGTGCTTTAGATTGCACTGGCGGAGAAATACCTAGTAATTGTATTACGGTTGTTTCCGCATAATCAGGTCTAGCTTTTTCAGATTCTCTTATAATTCTTATTAGTGCATTTTTTATTGTAGCTGTAATCGCACCGCCAATGCCAATACCCCTTAAAAATCCGTCTGCCATACTATTTGCAGCATCAACATATTTTCTTTCTTTTTTCTTTTCTTCTTCTTCATCATCTCCAAAAGCAACAGCAAACAACGCCTGCTGTAAAAAAGTAAATATTAAGTTTTGTACAAATCCATAATAAGCTAGCTTAGATAAGTTTGTTTTAACATCTCCACGACCATTTACAAGATCACTAAGAGCTTTTTTAGTTAATCTAGCATATTGTGCTGGTGTGTTTGCAAAAGCTAATATGGTGCGCCCTAATGGGCCCGCTTGTTGTGCGCTAATTCTATCAGGGCGAGATGATTGCTGTGATTCTTCAGCAGTTTCTCTAAAATCTATAAATGCTTTGTCTTGAGCTTCTTTTTGTGAAAGGCCTTGTTTAGTGTAGGTTTTAATTCTATTTCTATAGAATGTTGCGCCTCCTAAAGCAATAGCTGCGCTATCTGCTAATTGAGTTGGTAAAAAACCAGCTTGAAGCAATTTGCTTAATACTCCGCGCATACCGCCTTGCTTAGCCATGTCTGCTATTTCAGATTCACTTACATTAAATCTTAACCCGCCGCGTCTTTCTTTTAAAAAGTCTGAGTTAGCTAAGAATAAAAAGTCTTTCCAATATTGAGGTTGATTAGCAAAAGCTGCTCCAGCTTTTAATGGATTGTTATCTGTAAAGTTAACAAAGTTAATTGTTGATATAAGCTGTAATACAGCCGATCTTGTATTAAAGAACATAATAGCACCAACAGAATTGTTAAGCCAATTAGTAAATCTACCCGCTAAAGAATCTTGTTGAAAAGGTTTATTTCTACCGGTTTTCATTCGAGTTAAAATACCTTCTAAAGCTTTTCTATAAGGCTTTCCAAAAGCAGCTTCGAGCTTATTCATATTTTCTTCTGAAAATATTTCATCTACATTTGTTTGCCACTGCTCTAAATACTTTTTTCTTTTAACTGTATTTACACTTTCTAAAAGATCAGTAGTTATAGTGCCGGCTAGCCATCCTTGGTTTGGGGAAGCATAAGTATCACCTTTTTGCATTGATATTAATTTATCAGCAAACAGTTTTAGCTCCGCATCATTATTTATATAATCGACTAATTCTTTCTGGTCTGTTTTAAATAAACCTGGTATATTATTACCTTGTTCATTCCATATATAAACTCTTACAGCCTGTTCTCTTGTATATTCGTCAATGCTTTTCTTTTTAAGATCTTTAGGTACAACACCAATATCTTCTTTAAGTTTTTTGTAATCTTCAAACATAGCTACGCGAGCGGCGGATATATCATTCATTGCTCTAGCGTAAGGATTTAATAAATTATCTTTATACCATTGCATTTGTCTATCGCCTAATTCGCCTTTGGCTAATGTTCTGTATAATAACCCCGTAAAGTCTTCGGCACTTGGCGGAATAAAGAAATTAAATTTACCTTTATTTGCGCCCCTTACTTCAGCTTTAGCTGGCGAAAATCTTTTATATGTTGCAATGCCAGTTTTAGCTTCAATAATATCATTAAAATCTTCGTTTAATCTTTGTGATTTGCTATATTTAATTCTAGCTTCATTAGCCTCATCATCAAGCTTTTGCATCAGCGCTAACACTTCTACATTAGTAAGTGCTCCTTTTAACTGTAAAGATTTGGGTAATTTTTTATTATTTTTTGTAGCGGCTTTAGAAATAGATTTACTTAAAGCTTGTTGGCCCTTAACTTTTTTACCTTCGGAATTAACACCTAATTCTTCTCCAAAAGAAATTTTACCATTGCCGTTTTCTTTTATAAAAATTATGTTATTTGGATCTATACCCCCGTTAATTGCCGCTACTTTAGGATTAAAATATCTTTGCCACCAATTAGTCCACGAATCATCAAATGTATTTTTATATCCTGCTTTATCTAATTTTGTATTATTTTCAGGGCTTATAGCAATTATAAAGTAATTTTTCTTAACTCTTTTAAATTCTTTATCAAAAGTAGGGCTAGTTTTTTTATTACGATCCGTTAAAATTGCACGCATCAAAGCTCTATATGCATTAGTGGATTGCATAGCGTGCTCATAGTATAATTTTTTTGAACCTGGTTCGTATCCTATTATAGGCGCCCCCATTCTATGCGGATTTGTAGGCTCATTAATAGAATTAGATAAAAAATAAGTTAATGGAACAGCTAAATCGGGATTTTCTTTAATAGCTTGATTAATATCTTTCCACATTTTATTAAAAACCTTAGAATGTTTTTTATTATAAGCTGCTAATTTTCCAGATGTAATACTTTTTATAAATTCTTCAACAGTATTACCAATAGCCTGAGTTGGCTTTGTTCTTCCCTCTGTTACACGAGCAGCTAATATTTTATCTTTTTTAAGTTGAGCTAGTTGTGCCCTAAGATATTCGGCTACTTTTGTGTCTTTAATAATTTTATCCGGAAATTGTAATACGCTAGAATTTAATAACTTATAATCATTTGTGTTAAAAATAGAAGCAAGTTTTCTTATATCATTTATATACGCATCTACATCGGTGTTTGTTTCCATAGGATAAGCTTTAATCCCAAAATCTGAAAGTAACGTTTGATCTGGTTTACTTAAACTAAACAATATTCTATTTTCTTTTTCTGTTATAACAGCAGCCTCTGGATTAATAAAAACTTTAGGATCATAAACTATATAAGCCTCACTTTCCCCATCTTCTAATTCATAATTATAACTTTCCCAGCCTAGTTCTTTTTTAAATTTTTGAACCATGGCTTCGTATAATCTTTTTCTATTTTCTCCTCTACCACTAAATGTTATAGAATTTAATTTTTCTTTTTTAATTAAATCTATAGTGCTATTAGCTACAATACCAAAAACCTTAAATTGGTTAGTAAGTCCATCTTTTGCAACTCCTGTTGTCTGTGTAGCTCCGGTATCCACATCTGCAAAAACTAAACTTAAAGAGTTATTATCATCTGCAATATCTTTAATAAATTTTTCTTCAAGTTCATTTCCGTCAAAAAGCTCAAAATCATAACCATTATCTTTAAAGCTTTGTTGAAATGTTGTTATTTCATAATCTACTTGTCCTACATTAAAAAAATATATTTTACTTTTATTGTCCAATGGCTTTAATGGGTTTTGCTTCCAAGTTCCGTCCCCTTTAGTGTTGAGACTGTATAATAATCTACTTCCTTTACCGGTTTCAATATCAGTTTTTTGCTGAGGAGTTAAATCTTTCTGCTGTCTTACTTCTTGGTTTGTAGCAAACTTAGCGAGTGCATTAATTAATCCTTTAGCTGTTTGAGCTTGTTTATCCCTAGGACCGGCAGTTCTTTTACCTTCAATAATACCTATAGCTTTCAGAATTGAACTATTATCAATGCCTTTATTTTTTTCATAAGGCACTAACCCTGCCTTTTTTGTAGTTCTTTCCTTACGTGTATATAAATTAGGGTCTTTTAATAAGTTATTAGGTACACCAGTTGCAGTACCTATAAGACCTTCACTAACAGGTGCGCCTTCTAAAACAGCCGCCTGAGGCAAAGCTTGCCTAATAATATCTATGTTTTCTTCAATAAAGTTTATTACCGCACCAAGTTCCGCTTGAGTAAAATTAGAGCTGCCAGCAAACTTTTTAGCAGGTATTCCAATAGCTTTTGCAAAAACTTTTATTGCAGCGTTGGGTAACGTTTTAAAGGTAAGTTGTTCTTCGGTTAAATTTAAATCTGCAACAGCTTCTTTAAGCTCTTGTTTTTCTTTTTTATTAAGAATACTACTAACTAGCTTTTTACCCTGCTCAGGGGCTACTTTAGCTGTTTCAGTTGGCTCTACTGTAATATCAGCTGTTTCAGTTACATCTAAGGTTATACCAGGCCCGCCAAATTCTTCTGTTGACTCAATACCTAATTCTTTAGCTAAAGAGTTTGCTCTTAAATATCCTCTGTTAACAATAAAAGCCTCAAGGTCTTGCTTACCCTGCGTAAACTCATTAACCGCCATAGTGGCTAAATTACTTTTTAAAGATTCTCTATAATTTTCCCTGCTTACATTTTCTTTTTGTTCTGCAGCTATTTTATCGTATAAAGCTTTTGTTCTATTTTCAGCAACTTTTGAAATAACAGGATCTATTATATTTAATAACTCCTTCTGTAGCCTTTGTTCTTTAGCGCTAGGAGCATATTCTTTTCCAAATTTTGCAGCAGCGGCTGTAGTTTCTTCTTTTAATTTTTGTAATTCTGCAATTCTATTTTCGGCATCTGTAGTAACTTCTGGAGTTAAACTTTTAGATAGCTCTTGCTCTCCCTGCACTATACCTTTAGTCACAGCCGGATCTACATTTATTTGACCCTTTTTAATATTTTTTTGGTAATCTTTTATAAAATTATAAACTTGCTTGCCGTCTTTAAATTCAATATTAGCAAATCCTTTTTCTTTTAGTATATTAGTTAAGTAATCTTTTAATTTAGTAAATAAATTTTCATTATAAGTTATTTCGTTTTTACCAATAGCATCAGAAAAAGCTGTTAAATATTCTTCATTATAAAAATCTTCTTTAAATTCAATTAAAACTTTACCGTCTTTATTAGTAATAGTATTTAATATATTTTCTTCAGTAATTTCTTTATTGCTTTTGTCTTTTAAAGCGTCTTGATATTCTTTTTCATTATTAAAAGAACTATATCTATAATTATCGTTTATTCTTTTTTGTATTATATTAAATTCTTTAGTAGATAAATTATTTTTAAATTCATTAATTATTTTATTTTTTTGATCTTTATCTGAAAAAGAACTTCTTAAAATTTTGTGTAACAATTCATGGCTGCCAACAGTAACAGCTCTGGTTTTTGCAGCCTGCTCTTTGTTAATTACAATTTTGCCTTCTTCTGTAATAAATCCGTCTGCTTCAAAATCAACGCTTGGGTATGCTTTTTTAAATTCATCAATAGTTTCATAAATTTCTAAATCCTCTTCTCCCACAACTTTTGCTATAACATCTGCTTCCTTTTGAATCATTATAGCATGTATTCTATTTTGAGATTTGTTATAAACGCTTTGATAGCCTTTTAATGCAGCTGTATATTGTTTTTGATTTATATCTCCGTTTTCTAATTCTTGATTTAATTTATCTACTTTGGCAGCTTGAGCCAACGCTAAATCACCCGCAGAATTTATTTCCGTAATTTCTTGTTCTGATAATTGTTCTACTTTAGAATTGTTTTCTTCAACAATTTTTCGAAGTCGCTCTTTAGAAGAATCTATACTTTCTTTAATTCCTTCTTTTACAGTAACACTTCTTGCTCTATTATATTGACGTGTTTTTTCAGATATAACATTTAATTCATTATCAATTTCAGCTGACTGACTAGGAGTTCTAGAATTGTTACTTGCTAAAAGCATACTGCCTCCCTTAATTCCAGCACCGCCAAATGCGCCTTGTAGTCCAGATTCAAAACCTTGTTGAGAAAAAACAGAATCTATAAAAGTATTTGCGGCTTCAGATGAATCCCCTGTTTCTCCTAATTTATTATTAAATTCTTCAGCCCCGTACTGGAACATTTCTGTCAATGCTTCAGTACCACTAGCATTTATAAGCTTCATTGTTTTAGCACCAAAAGCTTTACTAATTACGGTTTTTGCTAGTTTTTTCTTCACATTCCCTCCAATTAAAGCATTGAGACCAGTATTTTCAGCCCATCCTTGCAAAAAACCAATACCTACCGGTACGGCCACCTCAGCCTCATCATCTTTAATCAATTGATTAAGTGATTTTCCCTTTCTTTTAGCTAGCCCTTTATTATAGTTTACATAGTTATCTGCTGCATAATCAAAAACAAAACCAGTTCCTAGAGTAGCGGAACCATATAATGCACTTCCAATTGCATTTATAAAAGAACTGGCTATTGCGGCTCCTCCTTTTAAAATTTCACCCTCTTTAAAACTTTCAATTATTTCTAATGTTGGTTTTTTTTCGGCTTTTTGTTTTTCTCTTTCGGCAATTTTTTCCAGTATTTCTTCTTGAGAACTTAATCCTGAAGTTAAAAACTCGCTATCTTTGTTTTCTTTAATAAATTCTTGAACGTCTTGCTCACCAAACATATAATTAGCAATAGTAGCTGAGGCTATGTCCATAGCAGCTGAATCGCCAGAATAAAATTCTCCTATATTTTCTACATCTTCACCTAAATTAGATAATGCATTTTTAATTGATTCATAGCCTGACAACTCTGCAGTCTCCTGAATATTATTTTCTAATGCTTCAATTTTTTTAACAGGATCTTCATAGGGTTCGGCATCTGTAAAAACACTTAAAAATCCAGCAACCTCTTCTTTAGGTAAATCATAAATTTTACCATCAACTTTATATGTTGTAGGTAATTCCAAAGAAGTATCTACCGGCTCTGATACCATATTGTCGAGTGCTGCATTTTCCTCCACAGGTGCACTCTCTTCCGGTGAAGGTATTGGCTTTTCCACAGTTTCGTCTTCTTCAACTATTACTGCATTTGGAAATTCATTTAAAAATCCTTGAACTTCTTCTTCAGGAAGATCGTAGATTTTACCATTTACTTGATATGAAACCATGAATATTATTTTCTTTCGTATTGATTATATTTTTGTCCCTCATCTGTTACAGATTCATCTCTTTGTAATCTGCCAGTATATAATAAATTTTTAGCAATTTGCTGCGCTAAATCTTTACTAAGCCCCTGAGATTCTAATAAGTTTTGAAAAAATACATAAGGGTCATCGCCAGCGTTTACTGTAAAATCTTCTGTTCCTTTTGCTCCATTTTTCTTAATTTTTATTTCTGTAATATTTCCATCCTCATCTTGAAAAATTCCATCATCTACTAAAGAATAGCCTAACCCGGCTAATCCTTTATTTACAGTAGAAACATTATCAAATTGAACATTTCCAATTATGATTCCGTCTTTATTCCTAGCCATTCCAAAACTACCTAAGTTTTCGGAAAACTGTACTACAAAAGCTTCGGCGTTGGCTAATGCTTTAGCTTCACCTGTACCACCTTTACCTCCCTTGCCGCTAACAGCTTTAGTTTGATAGGTATTATTTTCTTTATAATTAGGTATTAATTTAGAAGCATACTCAGCGTAAGCTTTTACAAATTCTGTTTGCATTTCGCTTCCTTGTTGTAGTAATTCTGAAGCACTAAATTGTTTATCACTTCCTTTACCTATAATTGCCCAAACATCTTCAGCATCTTCTGGAACAGTAAAAAAGGATCTTGCTTGAGCTTCAAATTGTGACGTAGTATTTTGAGCTATTCTATTAGCTGCTGTAGCAGTATATAATGTTTCATATTTACCATTATCAGATAACTTGGTAAATTTATAGTTTGACATTGCACTATCAGTAAGTTGATTATTTTTGTCTAAATACCCTGCTTTTTGATAAGTGCTATATATCATAGAATCAATGCCAGGAACTTTACCTGGGTCATAGCCAAATAGTAAACGAGCATCTTTATCAATAACACCTTCAATATTTTCTCCTGAAAATCTCATTCTATAGCCACCTATTTCTTCATCCCAATAAACTTCTTTTTGCCCTTTAGCAAATCCGTTATTTACATTTTGAGCAGCAACCCAATCAGCTGTACCAGCTTTACTTTTTGACATCCCTCCTTGCATACCAGCTGTAGCCGGATCAAACTCTTCTCCATAAAATTTTTTAGATTCTTCATCCATTTCAATTACAGAATATAATTGCTGTAATCTTTTTTGAGCTTTACCAAATCCTTCTTGTGCTATTTTTAATTCCTCTTTAGTAGAAGCATTTTGCATAGCTATTCTATTTTCAGTAACTAAATTTAAAACTTCATCAGCTTCTTTACTATATATTGAATCAGCACCTAGTTTAGCTAAATTAGCATAAACTTGCTCTTGATTTTTAGAAGCATACTCAGCCGCCCAATCTAATTGATCTTGTATTTTTTTAGCTAGCTCATCATTTTTTTGGCGTGTAAAATCAATATAATCAGTTGTAGCTTTAGCTACATTAGATATTGTATTTGCCCAAATTTGACCTGATTGATTATCTACAACCGTTATTGGATTTTCATATGCTCCCATTATAAATCTGCTATTATATTATCTCCTGTTTTTATTTGATCAAACAATGCTTTTTCGTTAAATTGCGCCGTCCCCGGCGCTAATTCTTTCCCGGCTTAAATGCACTTTGAGCATAAGAAGAACCTATATCGGCCAGCGCTGATATTCCGCTACCTGTTATAGCCGCGGCATCTGCCCTTGCTTGAGCCTGCACTTGCGCTTGCCCGGTTATTTGAGCTTGTTTTCTATTAAGTTGTTCCGTTTGTCTTCTTTCTTTTTCTCCATAAACAAATGCGGCACCTTGAGTTCTTCCTTGCTCTAACTTTTCAGCTTGTCCAAGTTTGACACTTTGGAGTCTTCGTTCTTCAGCTATTCTATTAGCTTCTAAAGTAGCTTCCCCCTGCGCTCTTAATTGTTCATTTTTAGCTTCTTGCTGTTCTATATTTGCAGCAACACCTTTTTTACTAGCCAAGGCTGCTTGAGCTAGAGCAGTAGCCCCTCCAGCGCTCGCGCCTGTAGCTCTTAATGTATCTAAAGTATTAGCTAAAGCTATATCTGTTTGTTCCATTTGTATTTCAGCGGCCTGCGTAGCTACGCCTAAACTATCAAAAGGATTAGTCATTTTAGAGCTAAGGTCCTCCGCTATACTAGAAAAGTCTTGCATTCCAGCATAAGGATTTATAATCGGCTGTCTACTATTTTCTAACTGTTTTAATTCTCCTTCTAATCTTCGTTTTTCTCTAGCTGCCCTTTTGGCTCTTTTATTAGCACTGCTAGCACCAAAAAGACTACCAATTAATGATGCAGCTGCACTGCCAATAGCAATACCTGCACTAATGGGTTCTAACCTTATTAGACCTTCTATTTCATGGCCATACCATGCTAGTTTTAAAATTTCAATTATTCCTTCCATTTGTTATTATTAATAAGATGATTCTGCGTACTCCGAAGATACGGCAAATAATTCTTTTGGGCCCCCAAAATCAGTGACAGTATCGGTAGACATGGTAACTGTACTAAAATGCCCTTTAATACCACTCATTTGATCGCCAAACCTTACTTCGCCGGGCGCAACTGCACTGCTATTAACTATATTAGCCATGTATTTATTTTCTTTCCTGTTAAACCCTGCTCTATTTAAAGGCGGCGTAAGTCTTGCGGGAAATTTATTGCCATAATTATCATAGGATCCTTCGTTATAGCTATATATTAAAGCTGTAGTATCTTGTGTATTAGTTGTAGCAAAATTTAAAAAATCAGTATCAACAGTACCAATTCCTGTAAAATCAGAATTAATACTATTTACCTGCCAACCATTGCTTCCTTCATAATTTACAGTTTTAAATACTTTAGACATGCTAGGTCTGGGATTAAATATAAACGTAATATTAGAATTGTTATCTACCCCATAAAAATTTCCTCTATTAACAGCCATACTATTATGTTGATATAATGCGGCGGCTGAAGAAGATGCTGTTCCGTTGTTTATAGTATAAAAATAATTTTTTAAGCTAAATCCGAAAGCTGGTTTGTAGCTAAAAAAGCTATTCCACCCATTAATATCGTCATCAAAAGACAATGTAAAGTATTTATTTGTTTCAACAGCGCCTAAAGCATCCGTAGCAAACGAGGCATTAGCGGTTTGTAGTGATACAACATATTGTTTATTATAAATGTCCCACATACCTATAGCTTTACCAGCTATAAAAGGTTTGCCTTGATCTAATTCGCTTAGCTTATCTCTAAAAAAGTCATACATACCATATCGCTGTATTTCTTCTAAACCATTATTAGATAACCTTAATACCGCATTTCTATCTTTGTCTACAAAGTATTGTCTGAAACCATAAACAGCATGGCTTTCTGGGTTCCTACTAATACCAAAATTACCTGCATAAGCTTGAGGTTCTCCAATTACCATGTTACTAGTTGTTACAGTTGGGTTGCCTTCCGCGGAATATATTACGTTTTTATTTATAGGTGCTCTACTAACTTTATCCTCTTGAAATATAGTTAAATAATAATCTTGAGCGTATAATTTTTGTATAGAACCATATGCGGGGTTTAAACTTTTTGTAATATCAGTTCCGACACTAAATACATTGGTGTTGTTGATGCCTGTGCTTGAATTAAATATCCCTGAATATATTAATGAATTAGTTCTAAAGGTTGCATTGGGTTCTTCCTCTACTAAATAAGCTCTAGGACCAAAGCTAACCGATGTATTATTATACCCTCCTCTAATTCTTGATTCTTCAATTGTCCAATTTTTAGCAATAATTGCGGCATCTGATGTTTCTACATTTCCTTGATCATAACCCCCAGCGCCCGCGCCTCCTAAAGCTTGAGGTATGCCGAATGATCCATTCCAAACCGGAACAGAAGAAGAGTTTAAAACTTTCTTTAAAACAAAGCTATTAAAATATTTTACTTCTATAGTTGCTGGCATAATTTATTATTACTTATTTATAATTTTAATTACCATCCTTGATATTCCATTGCTAATGATGGATAATTTGAATTAGCTAAACTTTTTAATCCTGTACTGTCAAAATATGCCACCCATCTTCTGTGTATATTTTGTGTTAACCCAGGGTTTCCAAATGAACTCGTGTTAGAATAGTCAGTTCCATACACAGCATTAATGTCACTCGAGTTTGACCCAGCAACATATTGAAACCATCCAGCATTATCAGGGATCCATTCTTGGGTAAGATCGGCATCTGTATAAAATTTTGTAACATATTTCATATGCCATTCTCTTGCAAAAAGAATTTGATTTGCGCTTTGAGTTGACGCAATCTGTGCTGTATTTTGCGCCGTGTTACTAACTCTATATTGATAAGAATATATATTGCTTCCACCGTAAGCCGCCGGATAGTAAAAGTCCCCAAAGAATACATTAGCATTTACTAGACCACTTATTATGTTAAACCCATCTGCTGGACATTCATTAAACCCATATCCAACAACTATAGGATTAGAGGATCCGTTTGAACTTTTTATTCCCCAAGGGTATCTTACTATAATTCTATAATCACCAAATTTATCGCTAACACCAGCATAAGGTGATTTTCCTATTACGAAAGTTTTTCGCGCAATAGCATTTTGATTACTACCGTTAAGTGCTTTTGCTTGCGTGTTTGCCTCTAAGCACGCGGTATTTAAAATATCAGTTGTAAAACTTGAGCTATTAACTCTGCTTGATTGAAAATAAAAAGGTAAATTTCTTTGATTTATTATTCCAGCTCCCCCAACTGAGCCTCCTGAATCAAAAGCTGCCCTATTTATTTGAGAGCCCCCAAAATTAATGGTTTTACCTTCAATATCTGTTGCTGTAACCCAATTATTACCTGAGCTAAATGGCCTATATTGTAAATAGATAGGGTACATAAGCAAAGGATAATCATCAATTGTTAATCCTTCAAGCCCTACATCTAATTGATTAAAATTAATTTCTACCCCTATAAACGCTGTCCCCTGCCGCAAGCCAGCTTGAGATTGGTCTAATGTTGTAGCGTCAGCTGAAGACTGGATAGCCATTGCGTTTTGATTTTTATTAAGCATATAAAAATTTGCGCAATCTGGTACAGAGTTAAGAACTCTGGTTTCGCCACCACCATTCACAGTTACTTCGTTTATACTATTACTTAATTGCAAACCGCCATAAGGGGCTCTAATGTCGTTATTGCTAGTAATTGATACCCCTGGTAAAGGTATACTTCCTGCAGCATTATCAACAGCATTTTGGCCTCCTACAAAATACAAGGCCCCAGACTCTCCACCCGAATTAGCAATACTAAACCCATATTTAGAAGTTGACCCAAATTCTGTATTAAGAGCTTCATTGCCAAATAAAGCAGTAAGCTGTAAATTAGTAGCGTCAGCTGGCCCTCCCGCATCAGTTAATGTAATAGTTATAGGATATGGTCCAGTTAAATCTTCCGTTGTTGATAACTCACCAGCAGCGTTTATACTAAATATAGTTTGATTAGCAGGAGATGTAATCGACCAACTTAAATCATTTGTGTTTAAACTTGTATCAGCCGTACCATTTACGCCTGTAAATGTGGCTAATAACCCTGTTGATCCAGCTGTAAATTGCAGAGTAAGATTACTAGGGACCGGGTCAATATTTACAGATGGTTGATTTGGTATTGTATAGGTTTTAAAAATAGGTGAAGTATTTGCTAAAGGTACTTCAAAGCCCGCTGACCCTGCCGGGTTTCCAGAAACGTCGGTAAAATTAACTGTTATATTATATACTTTTTCTGTCCCAGCTTCTAAGCTATAATAAAAATCTTTAGTACTTTGTATTTTATATCTATACCAAGTATCTTGGTTTTGGCTATCATAAGGAGAGCTTGCGGGGGGCACTTCAACAACGGTAAAAAAAGTAGATTTATTTTGTTCATCACTTAAACTTGTAACACTAGCTATCGACGCAGTTAATCTGTTGGCTGGTAAATCTTGATTTACAGCTTCTCCTAAAGAATTAATATCTACAGGGGCCCATCCTTTATCAGCAATAGATGGTAAAATATCTACATTACCACTTGCATGACTTTGATTTTCATTAAAATCTACTGTAACAGTACCAACAGCACCAGTAACAACATTACTCGTGGTTTCTATAGCGGTATTTAATTCTGATATTAATCCACTAGTAGATGTTTCATAATATATATCTAATCTTGATTCAACGGGTTCTGTTTCAAATACACTCAATAAAAAATTATATGTGCCTGAAGCTCCAGCTGAGCCTATCGGGTTTGATGCTATTTGTGATATTCTTCCAACTAAAGGATTAGATGTTGTATCGTATATATCTGTAACATTTTGTCCAAATAAATCATCTTCTTCGGCAATAGTAATTACAGTATTTGATTGATTTCCTGGATAAAATTGTTTATTATAAGTTGGAGGCCCGGCCGCATCTGGAGTAACTCTTCCGAATAATTGTACTGAACTTCTAAATTGTTTTTGTTCAGGTCCAACTTCAGATAAATCTCTAGGTACTTTATTTACATTATCATTAATCAATGTAACAAATCCGACTGTACCAGCAGGATCATCAGTAGATACACCATTTGGAGGACCATCTAAAATTCCAGGTAAATAAACATTATAATATTCTTGTTCAAATTGTTTAACTACAACTTTATAGCTATACCAGCCTAATGGATTGTAATTATTACCCGATCCAATATAAAGCCCTGGTATACCAGACTCAGCTGGAATGGGGGATGGGGTTGTTATAGGACTGTTAAATAATATTTTTAAAGCATCCCCTGGCCAAGAGGCTACAGGGGTATCAGCATCGTTTCTATAAGGATGATAATGAGTCGAGGCCGCAAATGTTCCTCCGCCGCTTGTTATGGAAGCATCGGCAAATTGAGACAATAACACTGTAGATGATCTTCCGTACCTATCTGAAACAACAATTCCTACTTGATAATTTCTATTCTGTTTTAATGTACTATTAGGATATTCTACTTTACTAGTGTTGCCGGCCGCTAAATTAAAATTAGATTTATCAAAAGCTCCTATTTTGTAATCTAATTGAGAGGTAAGTTGCCCATTTAAATCTTGAAACAGTGGAGTATGTTTGTCTTGGAAATTGCCATAAATAACTCTATTTCCTGATATTTCTTGAGAAAAGGCTCTAACCGGAACTTTATCATATACTCTGATTAAATCTGATTCAGGCAAAGTCTTATAAGGTTTTAAACTTTGGTAAATATAATTTATTGTAGAGCCTGTATAGGTTGTTTCAAACTGATTATTAACTAATAAAGTATCTACTACTTGTACGGCTTGCGCATCTGATTCTTTATAAACAATATCAATTTCTGTAACTTTTAAAGTGTTATTTAGTGTTGCTCCGGTAATAGCCGAGCCGTCTATAGCTTTTGGTAAGGGAATATTTAAAGTAATTTCGTTTACTTTATTTTCCATAAAATTAACTACGGTACTTCTAAATGTTGCATCCTCATCTTCTGCATAAAAATATCCGTCTTGTTTGGGTATAAAACATTCTTGAGTAAAAGGTGCTAGCGCTGAATATTCATTATCTTCAAATTTAAATCTATAGCTAAATCTTACAAATTTATCTTCTAAATAATCTGGATCTCCCGCATAATCTGTTTTTAAATATGGGTTTGCCGGAGGGTTTGTATCTGCGGCATTAATTGCGGGCACCGTGGGGCTTACTACATCTTTCATAGTAGTTTCATATTCCCCTGCTATAGAGCTTTCTTGATATAAATTTATAGCTTCATAAGGCGCAAATTTAGCTACTGAAATATGATCTTCCGTGGTGTAATACCCTAATGTTTTATTTATATTTATTTTTCTTGGTTGATTTCTATTGTCTGTCCAAAACAATAAATTTTCAACTATGTTAATCCCATAAATAGGGTTTAAAGTTGAAAAATTTAAAAACAGCCCTTCAACCAATTTAGTAGAGGTTTGAGTTAAAGTATTATAAGCATAAATAAAATGGTTAAATGTATTAATATCGTACTGATATGCGGATTCTGTATTATTTGTTAAAAATAAATATACCGTATCATTAATTGGGTTGACTATATGACCTATAGCTTGTAATCCTGTATAGTTTGAGTTTAAAGCTTGGAAATTACCTTGGGGCAATAAAGCATTACCTAATACATTTTCTAATGCCCCTACGTCATCGCCTTCTGATTTACTAACTTGTATATTAAAGCCTTGTCTATATTCGCCTTGAGGCACTAGCCGTGCGTCAAGATCTAAATTCATTTTAGACTTTATAAAAGCATTTTTAACTTCTGCCATTTATTTAACTTTTAATCCATTTAGATTTATTACGCATTACTTGAACTATTTCGTCTAGTTTAATATTAGATAATCTAATTTTTGCATTACGAAGTTTAGCACTTTTTTCTCTTTTATATCTATTAACTATATATTCAGGGGTATTAACTTTGGTTGATAAAACAGCATGATTAACATAAGAATATATAGCCTCTTCTGCCATTTTAGGGACCTTCATATCTTGATCATATGCAAGTCCATCAGATATATATTCAAATATTATTAAAGCATCTCTTAAATTACTTGAAAAAGATATTTTACCTTCCCGGTGGTTCATTGTAAACCAACCATTTCTTTGTGATGTTTCGGGGTTTAATCCATACCTTTCACCCCAAAATCCTTCAAAACCAAATCCATACCAAGAACCCGGATATATACCTTTGTTTATTTCATTTAAATTTAAATTACCATTTATTAAACGATCATTTGCTTTAGCCCATTTAGATTCCGTTAATGACGTTGCGTTTAAATCCTCGCTAAAATTATCTTGAATAGGTATTCCTTGCCAATCTTGCGGTAATAAGCTATCCGGGTTGGATGTTAATGTAGTAGGATATATAATATGTTTTACGCCTAATTGGTCTACCCAAGACATTTTAACATAATTAACATAATCTTGCGGTAATGGTATTGATAAACTAGGGGGCACTGTAGCCTCTTGCGATTTTATACTCGGCAGAGTATCGTAACTAAACTCCTGTAAAGCTCTTTTTACATGAAAAATTATATCATTTCTTTTAACATTTTGAATAATTTTCCCTTGACCTACATAGCCCACTAAAAAGTTTGTTACTAAATCAGAAACTTTAATATATGCATAACTACCATAATTTTCTTCTACAATATTACCATAAGCGTCTTCATCGCCGTAATTTCCTCCTGTTAAATTTTTTAGTTGAACTACTATAACTGTATTTTGGGCGGGAACCGCTTGTATTGTTATGGTGTTACCCGCTACACTATAAGTTTGAGTATATTCAGTATAAGAGCCAGCTATGCCGGTGGGGCTTGTATATAGTTTAAAATTATTTTCGGCATAATTTACAGTAGTAGGATCAAAGCTGCGAAACGCCAAATCTGTATTAAATGTAGTCGTAAATGTATTATTACCCCCGTCTGCTAAAAATGTTTGTGATCCAGCGTAATATTGCGCATTAGTTTCTTGCACTAAACCTCCGTTTGGTTTTGCCATAGCTTATTAACTTTTTTCATTTATTTCATCCATTTGCACCTGCTGTGCTGCCGCCTGAACTATTTGAGGATCTCTAATTATAATTCCCGCGTATTGAAGTACTCTTAAAATAACTTCTGTTTGCTCGCTTTCATGAAGCTCAAAATTAATAGAGCCTGTTGGTTGAGTAGATGCATTATACTCTTCTTCGTTATATAAATACTCGCCTAGCGTACCTACATTAAAACCCCATATTACATTAGATGGTTTTTTAACATATTCTACTTGCACATTATTTTGAATAGTATCTGGTTTTATAAACAAATAATTGTTCTCATACAAATATGTAGGGAAAGTTTCAGTTGCTTTTGTTAATTTAGATTTTTCAGAAGTATAAAAATCATTTCTTTGAAGTCTTTGTATTAAAACTTCATTGTTATGCGTTACTTCGCCTAACCTATAAAAGTTAACACTTCTTCCGTAAGAATCAGTAGTAGGTAAAGTAAAATAATTAGTAGGAGTAGGTGATGTATTATTATATGAGGCATTGCCAAACGTTTTAAATATAGCTACTTTTTCGTCTATATTTTCTAGCCTATCAGCATAATTTAAATTGCTTTGAGGAACTCTAGCTTGTTGATTTAAATCTTCAAAATATTTTTCAAATATTTCAAGTTGAACTTGTGTTCCTACTTTGTTAAATTCATCAGGAGTCATATACCCCCTTTGCTCTTTATTTAAAATAGACAACACTGTTTGATATACAGTATTTACGTTTATTGCCATTTTTATTTTTTGTTATATAATAGTA
>Ga0181411_1000289_pt1 | contig 17777 bp, 22 predicted proteins | sample 34SPOviralmetaG_FD_130114 | JGI IMG/M metagenome (GOLD analysis project Ga0181411, IMG submission 130114) | Marine viral communities from the oligotrophic San Pedro Time Series (SPOT) site, San Pedro Channel, CA, USA - 34 SPOT_SRF_2012-07-09 | ecosystem: Environmental > Aquatic > Marine > Strait...
ATTACCAATACCAGCAATACCATTAAAAATACTCATGGGATCCAAGATTAATTTATTGACTTTAACATACGCCTGATTATAATGACTTGAATTTGCATTATCTCTTAATGGTGGAACATTAAAAGTGTATTCACCTCCTCTCGCTTCTTTAGGATTATCCGCCCTGAACGCTGGAGTTTGTGCGAGTATTATTCTATAAGTTTCTCGTCCGTTTTGAATTGACTTCACATTAACATTAACCGACATTATATAATATATAGTTTTTTTTTTTTATAACTTTTAAAATTAATTACCTTTAACAAGAAGTCCGTATTCAGTTTCTTTTACTCTTCCAGTGTGAGGTTCTTTTTTTCTTTTTCTATATCTATCGCGGATGTCTAGTATCCAACAACAGACTACAAATATCATACAACCAGTAAAAAAATAATCCATATAATATATATACATTATTTTTTTATTACTTGATTACCATAATGTTCTAAAGTTGTTATATAATAATCTTTATTATTAATGAGAGGTTTAGGAACTTGTGGTAGATAAATATAATAAAAAGTTCTCTTACACATTATTCTAAACATACACTATATAGACATAGATTAAAATTTAACATTATATTTTTTAGTTATGTCAGCATCTGCTTTTCTGACTTTGGGGTTGTTCTCTATATATCCGAACAAGCGTCCGTATGCCCATTGCTGTCTTTGGACTCCTGGTCTGCTTCCTGTATCGTATGCTTTTTCTCCACGTTCAAATACATCTTTTAATGCTCTATAAGGCAGTCCAGTAACCTTTGCTATATTTCTCACACTTTTTCCACCTTTCATCTTCTCTAATTTATCGCCATAATTTTTATCAAACTTTATTGTATAAGTTGAACGTCTTTTTTTTTGTTTTGTTTCAGGTCTATCAGTTCCTTCAAATATACTTTTGATTTGCTTTTTTCTTTCTGTAGCTGTTAGACTATCAGGTAGATATCTTTTGGGAACTTCTCGGGTCTCGCCTTTATAAGTTATTTTCACCATATATAGATTAAGATTTTTTTTCGTCCCAATATCCGCCCCAATATCCTGTTTTTCTTTCTGGTATTCTCTCATCTAATTTATTTAATCTTTTAAATATTTCATTATTAATCGCTATTAAATTATTCAGTTTCATGGTTAAATCACTGACCTGATTAGATATATTAGATAATAAAATTAGTCTTTCTCCATTCCGATATTGTTCTCTTGCGTCCATATAATATACATATAATAAAATATATCAACGGATATAAAAAATAATTAAATATGATATACCACGACATTATATATAATTATATAAATTATTCTCTAAAAACTAAATTCGGGAATCCATCATCATCAACTGCTCTGAATGGAATAACTGGTGGTCTATTTCGTTCTTCTAAAAAGAAGTCCTGTGGTTCTATATTACTGACTGCTTCTCTCCTTCGTCTAGTTCTTCGTTCTTCAAACTCACCTGAACCCAAGGGTGCCGAAAAGATGTCTTCTATACTTTGTCCAGGCAACGCTCTACCTGGCTCAGGAGCATCTCCTTCATCTGTTAAACTTGTATGAACCTTTGAACCTAAATATCCTGAACCAATTAACAATCCTGCTCCTATTCCATACTTCAAACCTTTTCTTCCTAAATTGAATGCTTTACTACCATAATATCTCGCCCCACTCAATAATTTATTTCCATAACCAAACATATATATTATAATAATTTATTTTTTTAATGACATCGCAAGACCTTTAGCAGTTTTACCTTGAATTAATGCCTGTCTTCCTGATGCGACAGCACCCGAAAAATCACCCCTACCTACTGCTCCTACTGCTGCTCTACCTGATTGAACCGCTGCTCTCCCTGCTCCTACTGATTTCGCCGCTGTTGCTGCTGTTCCTGCTACACGTTCTATTGTTTTTGCTGAAGCAGATATTCCAGCGAGTGGAGCAGCAAGCGGTGCTGCGATACCAGTTGCGGCGGCTCCTGCTGCTGCCAGTCCTGCTACATTACCAATCGTTCCCGCTATATTACTAACCTGACCTCCGTGTTGTGCTACAAATTTTTCTCCTTTATGTAAAGCACCCATTACTTTATTACCTAATCTGTGTGTCTCACCACTAATTTTATTTCCTAAACTACTAAAAAGACCCATTCTATATTATATATCCTTATTTATTTTTTTTTATTATTGTTATTTTTCTTTTTAGTTTTCTGCTGCTCTGCGTCTTCTTTTTTTGCATCAACCAGTTTTCTAATGTTCTCAGGTTCATCAAGTTTAGAATTTTCTATGAAATCTAATTTTAATGCTACATCAAAATTTAGTCCATTAAGGTCAATAGTTTCGTTTCTATGATTTGTTAATCGTAGAGTTAAACTTGTGAACGCTTTTTTCCTAACTAATAATTTGTGGACATTACCATCCTGAGGTAGTATAGTTATTACACCTCCTGGTTGTGTGTTAATTGGAACTCTTCCTAGTATATTAGAAAATCCACCTCCTACATAACTATCCATAACTGAACGACTGGATAAATTTGTTCTTAAAAATAAATTTCTAACTTGGTTATTTAAATCTGCTACGTGTGGACTGAAAGTAAAAAAATCGTTGATTGCTTGAAGTGTCATCTGTGTATCTACTGGATTTCCAGCTGGGTCAAGTTTAGTATATCCAGACTCGTATGTTGCTCCATCAAACTCAAAATATGGGTCACCATAATCAAAAATAAAGTTCTTTGTATATCCTAGTTCTTCTGTCATATCACTCGTCCCAACTAGATTACCACTACCTATTAATAATGTTATTCTTCCTGTAGGATGAGTTGTTCCATCATATCTAATTTTAAATTTCTGAGTTATTGTATCATATTCTATATTTAAATCTAATATTGGATTTTGTCCGTATCCAGGTGTATCTATGGAGTCTGCTAGTTGTTGTGCTGTATAGTTTCCATTATTTTCTAGTTTAAAATCATTCGCTACTCCTGTAAAACTTCCAGCACCCCATATATTTGGTCCTCCTGGATTATCAGGGTCTGGAACTAACACATAAGTAGGTGCTACATTAAACGCAGTATATACCCATTGTATAGTGTTATTTCTTTCATTAAAATTATAAAAACTATAAGGGATTTCAGCACTCATCATGCTTAATAATATTGAATGATGATTTGGAACTATTACTGGTTCATCTAATACAAATTCAAAATTAGATAGATTACTTCTATACGCTTTTATTCCTGTCCCTCCGACATTCGTATTTGGTATTTCTTTATATTCATTAAAATATTGAGTAGCATTAACACTATTAATAAATATAAGTATGGACGCTGGAGTTTTGGTTTCTGCTATGGTCGTTCCTCCTCCTGTAGACATTATATATAATATACATATAAAATCTAATCAAAATTTACTAATACTTTATTACGCACTATTTTTAAACCATCTAGTTCTTTTGATTTTTTACCTTTCTTAATTTTTTTAACCTCGTTTTTTAATTGTTTCTTTGTAAATTGCTCTCCGAAGTGATACTTCGCCATAATATCATAATATTCGTTTGGAAGATGTGGATATTTATCCTCATAAAATATTTTTGCCTGTTCTAAAGTAGTTACTGATAATAAACTCATAGGCACGTGTTCATCTAATAATTTTGGATGTTCTCTGATTTTGATACCATAATCTAATACATCAGTATCTAATAAATCAGGTTTCAAGTGGAAGTTCTCAATTTTTTCTTTACTCATAAAACTAATTTGAAGTCTAGGGTCTTCGCTGGTTAAAATAACGTCCTCCATTATATTATACAATAAATTAATTTAATTTATTCTTAAACTTCTTCTCATAATCTTTGATAGCATCTCTTAAATTTGTTGCTTCTCCCCACAGGAGGAACCGACTGATGGTCGCTGGACGATAGGGGTCTCCATAAAATTTTTTTTCATTGGGTTCGTGTCTTGCTCTATAATTTTTTCTTTTTGTTTTATCTTTTTCATCTAGGTATGTTTTTCCACCCTTTTGCCCGAAATCAACCTTCTTTCCATTATCAAAAATCGCAGTAAATCGTTTATACTTTTTTTTACTTTCAACTACTTTCATATTCTATACATAGATATTTTAAATAATTGTATAATTCTTCATCGTTGTTTTTATTCCAATATTTATTGGAGTCTATCATGCAACGGAGGTTCCATAAAGTTTTATAAGTTTCTTTTCGTGGTGTATTGAGATCCAGATTATGTTGATTTATTTTATCAAAAAAACACTTCCTACAATTATGACACGCCATTCTTTCAACAAAATTAAATATAAAATCTTTATCATTATCTTTAATAAGTATGAATAAAGTGTCCCACCACGCTCCTCCAAATTTCTTTTTTTGTTCGTCCACTCTTAATTCCTCTAATGCTGTTTCATAATGTGCCATAATTTATTATATATTTTTTTTTGTTGTTTTCTTAAGATAGGGGCAACTTCTTCTATTGTGTCCTACCTCTTTGCATACCTTACATCTATACCCCCCCACTTTATCATTATTGCTTGTATATCTCCATTGTGTCTTGTAGTAAGTCATATATTCTAATTTATATTCTGGTGCTTGGTCCATCCCTTAGGATATTATAGATTTTAATTTATTTTTTTAAACGAGTTAAAAATCTGGCAGGTCTTCATCACCAGAGGTTGAAGGTTCTTTCTTTTTCTTTTTCTTTTTCTTTTTCTTTGCTTCTTTTGCTGCTTTCTCACCTATAAACTTTTCGTCGGAGTTTAATGGATGTAGACTATCTATAAATTCCGTCACTGATACTTCTTCAGGCAATACTTCTAAAATTAATTCACCTTTTCTGAGTGCTGTTTCTATTTTACTTAATTGGTCCACCGATGCAATAGTTTTATCTTTTCCTTTTTCTACTGCTTTTTTACTTACTTGTTGAACGGACCAGAATTCTCCTGCTGCTGTTCTACCACCTCCTGCTCTTGTTCTTCTTCCTAATTTTACTTTTCCTAATTTCGGGAAGTGTTTAACTTGTTTGGTTTTTCCTATTCCTCCTGCAGTCGGAACATAACCAACTAATAAACTTGTATCTCCTGGTGCTATTCCTAAAACTGCATTCCCATTACCTAAATCTCTAAAACTCTCTTCTCGTTCTCCTAGAATTTCGGGATTTTGTTCTCCTCTATATACTTCTAGTCGGGATGGATTTCTTAATACATATTTACTCGTTAATTCATCTAATGGAGTTTCGCGTTCTCTCGCCAAGAAGGTTCCTAATCTCGGTCCTACTGCACCTCCTGTATCTATTTCTTTGCGTTTTGGTGATTTGTATTCTACTTCTATATTATCAAGAATTGCTGCTAGTTTTCCTACTGGAGTATCAACAGGTCCTTCTTCAATATCTTCTATAGGGGTCTGCCTCACGCCTGCTGTAGCTACGCTTACGCCTGCTGTAGCTACCGCACCTGCAGAGGGAGTAATTCTCTGTCTAGGGGATGCTCTCACTGCAGTAAAAGGTTCGGGTGCTGCATCAAGAAATCTTTTAATTTTTTTTGCAGTTTCATCAACTTTTTTTTCTACTACTGCGTTAATATAGAAGTCTAACATCTGCTCACTATCTGGTGTTGATTTATCACTACTCCACGCCCATCTATATTCTTTTCTTAATCTTTGTCTTGTTTTATTACTAGCTGGAATATTATACGCTACTCCTTCAACTCTTTCTCTTTCTCCAGCGTTTAAATTTGCTTGTAAGTATGGAGTTAATTTTGCCGCTGCTTCTTCTACCAGCGATTCCTCACTACTTTGTCTTGGAGATAATGTTATTGATGCTCCCACTTCCGCCTCCTCAGCCAGCAAGGATGGGGGAGATAATGGGTCGTCTGTTAATGATACTTTTTCTATAGTTTTTTTTTCTGCTTCTCTACCAATTTCTATTTCTGCTTTTAATTTTGCCGCTTGTTCTCTTAACTCATCTAATTCTTCTTTATCGGTTTGTTCTATACTTCTACTTATTCCACTAATATCAATAGAACCAGGACTTAAAGGTTTAAGAAAACTACCTCCACCACCACCAAAGGCACGTTCTTCTTGTTGTGCTAGATTACCTATTAATGATGCTTGTGCTTGTGGACCAACTGGTCGTGTTACTGGGAATGGTCTGTCTTCTTGTCTAGCTTCAAATAATGGATTTGCTGTTGGTGCGTCTAGTGGATTTCTTTGGACTGGTTCTCCTTGAACTCTAACATCCTGACCTCGTGGGTCTTTTGAAAGTTTATCTATAGCAGCATCAATATCACCTTGAGTTTGTCTTGATAACCTCTCTCTAGGAGATTGATATACACCTTCCACTACCGCCCCTCCGACTGCTTCTGCTCTCCTCTTCCTCGCCTCTGTATCTACTCCACTTAATTCTTGTGATACTTCTTCTATTGCTTCTTCTACTTGTTGTTTATTCATTCCAATTTTAATTTTACCTGCTTCAAGGGCAGTTTCAAAATCTATTCTTTCTTGTGATCCTGGAGGTGGAATGAATGGTGCGAATTCTTTTGGAATTACTGAGTCAAATAATTTTACTGGGTCTTCATCCTCCTCATCAGTAGTCTCATCGTCCACATCCACTGCAGGCGATTCTGCTTCAGGTTGTCCACCACCACCACCACCACGACTAAAAGTTCTTTTAATTCCAGAAACAACACCTTTTAAAAATCCTCCTTGTTGTTGTGCTTGTATTTCTTCTTTTGCTTGTGGACGATTTGCGGGGTCTACAAAAGGTTCCCTCCCCCCAGCGGGAGATAATGCATCTAAAAATTGTCTTGTTTTCCTTTCTTTTTCTTGCGGCGATTCTTCAACTGCTATATCTAAAAGAAAATTGGATGCTGGACTCGCATTAGTTTCTACTCCAGCAATATCTGCTTCTAACTCTCTGACTCTCTCTGCCTCAGACCTTTGTCTAGGAGGAGGAGGAGGTGGTGAGTCAACTACTGGATTTGAAGATGCGTCTAAACCTGGTATAATATTCGTTGGAGAAGGAGGGCGTAGGTCCTCAGCAAAGGTTCTTTGGACACCTCCCTCAGTGGGGTCTGCTGCTAATCTTGCTTCTCTTTCTTCAGGTAATTCAACACTACCTCCTGATACAACACTACCTCCTGATACACTACCTCCTAGTTCTTCTTCCTCTTCACTATCAGGTGCATCTTCTAATATTTCCTCTTCTTCTTCTTGAACTTCTACTTCTTGTAATAATGGTTCTTCTGCTTCTTGTCGTGGAACTAAAGAAGGACGAGGGGCAGGAGCAGGAGCAGGACGTGGTGTTTCCGGTTGGGGTGTTTCACTTCTTGCTCTTCGTCTATCCTGTAATTCACGCTGCCTTACTACATCATCTGCTAATTCTGCTACATTCCTTCCTGCTCTATCAGCAGCAGCAATCACATCTCCAGGTCGTTGTATGTCGCCTGCTGCTGCAAAACCTCCGAACAATTGTAATAAAGCAGCATCACGTGTCGCTGCAGTTTGTTGTTGTTGAAGTAATTGTTGTCTAAAATTATCATCCTGTCTTCTATTTAAATCTTGTAAAGTTCTAATTTGGTTTTCTAATGTATTTAATTGGAGTCTTTCTTGTGGTGTTGTTCTAACCTTAACTTCTTCCTCACCACGCTCTCTCCGCTCACCTCTATCTACTGCCATCTTCTCACGAATATTTTGTTCTCTAGATTTTCTTAAACTACCCCGACCTCTTGCTCTGGCTATTTTTTTTTGTTTTTGATTATCAACAATTCTTCTAATTATTTCTTCATTAGTATCCTTCAATTCTAATCTTTTTAAATATTGGAATTCTTTAGATTTAAGAAGTTTCGCCAGTGTCTGTCTATTATTTAATTCTAATATACTTCTTCTATCTACTATCTGATTTGGTGCTACTCTGCGTAAATCTCTATTCACGCCTAGGTCAAACCGACGTTCAAAATCAATATCACTTAACATATAATATAATACTATTTTTTTATCTTCGTTCAAAAATCAATATTTTTTTAATCTTATATTATATATCATGCCAGGTGACTTCAATAGAAAATTATGGGATATGGGTCGTAAAATAGAAGATAATATTAAACCAACTTTAAACGAAGTATTTGAATGCAATTTTGAACGTAGTAATGATATATTTGATATATTTGATTTTTCTGACCAGAATAAAAAAATATTGTGCGAGGTCAAAGGGAGGAATATAAAATCCGATAGATATAAAGAAACTATCGTATCCTATAATAAAGTCCAAGAAGCGTATAGAAAGATTGATGAAGGGTGGAGAGTATTTTTTATATTTGTATTCACCGATAAATCTATGTTTGTTGAATTAAAAGATGATTTATTATGGCAGGTTAAATTAACTGGAACTTATGGAATACAACATTCACTTATACCTGTATCCTCGCTTCTCCCTCTGGTTCAGGCTCCCCTTGACTTGCAGCAGGAGGAGGAGCAAGAGAAGCAGGAGGATAAACTTTTTCTTCCTTCAATTTTGTAGTTTCTTCATCACTATCATCTTCACCTACTACTTTTCTTTTAATACATCCCCAACAGATAGAAGAACAACGGGACTTATAAATTACCAAAAATAAAGGTATCAACGCTCCCGTAGAAATTAAAATTATGAAGTTTGCTATATCGTTTAAATCTTGTGCTTCGTCACTCATATTTATTATAGAACACGATATTTATTTTTTGCACTTTCCACTATCAATTTTTAGTGGATAATTAGAAATCAATAATTCACATACTGCCATCTTTGTGCCTCCTCTACCATCAGCATAACTAGTTGAAACTTTTTTAATATTAAAATCCTTAAATATTTTTCTTGCTTCTGGGACATCATCATAAGATAATATGAACTTGCCTTTTAAATCTTTCACAGCGTCATAAACTTCATTAATAGTAACTCCGACTTCTACATAATCTTTATTTTTTTCTGCTCTTGAATATGGAGGGTCTAGATAAAAGAACGATTCAGGTGAGTCCCACCTTTTTAATACTTTCTTAAAATCTTGATTATAAATTTTAACACCTTTTAATCTATCTTTATATTGACTATTTTGCCACTTATCTATTATACCTTTTTGATATTTAGGTCCTGCTGCTGATTTATCACCTATGTAGGAGCGTCTACTTCCTCCGAAACTATTTCTTGATATGTAGATATTTCTATATAATCTTTCTACTGGATTTCTAAATTTAGTTTGTCTAACTAATCTGTGATATTTTTCTCTAGATGGAATAAATTTTTTATCTTTTATTTTATCACCTACTGCTTGTGAGTCTTTGAATATATGGTATATATCTTTGTCTAAATCATTAACAACCTCAACAGGAGCTCTTAATTTTCTACCAAAGAAGACTGCTCCACTTCCTACAAAAGGTTCTACATAAACTTCATGCGGTGGTATATTATCAATTATTCTATTCTTTAATAATCTCTTGCCTCCTGTTCTGGATACTATTTGTTTAAGAGGTTTGACCTTTTCCATTATATAAATAATATTAGCTTTAGTTATCAAATTTTTTTTTTCTCTTTTTTTTTAAAAAAAAAAGTTTTTTTTTTTTTTTTTTTGATTTTTTTTACATAGTGATCGTTGATATTTCTATTGTCCCCACTGCCCCTTGCCGCCCCACCCCTTAATATTACAGGCGTCCCACCCATTATATGCTTTGCTACACGGCGTCCCTGTTCTAATAAGTTCTTCTGCGTGTGCTTTACAAAATCCCGATATTTTTGCTTGTCCTACGTTCCCGTTGAATGTAAATCTAAAATTCTCGTCCCCTATATAAGTTGCTTCTGCTATATGTCCCTTGAGTTTGTGTTGTATAATTCCTCCGTTTTCTGCGATAAATCTAAATTCTGCTTCTCTGCCCTTTGCTTTTCCTCCTCCGCCCTTTTTCTCCTTTTTCTTTGTGGGTTTTTTCTCACTTTCTTTCTTTAGTTCTATCATAGTATCCAGGTCTTCCATTGTCATCTTATGCTTTTTGAATAATTTCTCTAAATCTAGTTTTGCCTTAAGTTTTGCTTCTCCTTCCTCGTTTTCATCTTGAGTCCTTTTAATATTTTGTTCTATAATGTTTTTGAGTTGCTCACCTTCTTCGTCAATTTCTTCCTCGTCATCAGTATCTGGCTGGTGCGGGTCTTCTTCCTCCTCTTCTTCTTCCTCGGATTCTTCTTCTTCCTCGGATTCTTCTTCCTCGGATTCTTCTTCTTCCTCGGATTCTTCTTCCTCTTCATAATGTTCTTCCATAAAATCCTCATAGTTTTTTGTAAGAAAGTTCTTAATATCCTCATTATCAGTATTGGATATCAAGAACTCAAAATATTCTTGGGTTTCCTGTTTATTCTTCATAATTGTTTCCTGATTAATTGTTGCCATAATAATTTTCTATTTCAAGAAAAAATCAAATTTTTTTTCAAGTTCAATTTTCAATTTTTTTCAACAAAAATTTTGTAGAATTTTGTAGTGTAACGCTCCAGAAAGCGTTTTATTCCGGGTAGGCGTTTCATCACCACGCGAAGCAGTAGAAATAAAACGGGCAGTCGTTTCATCACTCTAGAAAAAACGGGAAGTAGGCGTTTTATTCGTGATTTTCTACAATTTCTACAAATCACCAATGTAGAAAGTCAAGAGAGAAAAAATATTTGATATTTTTTCAAACTTTAAATATTATCATCATGACAACTTTTACACAAAAACAAAACCTATCGCTTTTACAGACCATTATGGATTTAGGGGTGCGTGAGAAAGTTATTTCATCATGCCCTCATAAACCCTGCCACGAGGAGATTAAGACCACCAGGGGACCAGAGGAAAAATTCTTGAATATTAATGAATTAGTTGAGCTTCAAGGTCAGACTCGGGACGCAGATACAGACTATATGGAGTATTGTTATACAGAGGGGGGTGACGGAATGTTGATGGATATTTTAGAAGAAGATTTTATCACAAACGAGATTTATTTAAGCAAGGTGTATAAGTGGTTTATCATTAATGGCTGGAGTTTTATGGAATTCACAAATCTAATTTATAATGTGTCTTATAAGATGTGGGATGAAGAAGAAGAAAAGTGTTATGCCAGAAATATGCCTGACCCAGGAGAAGCGATATATTGTGTTATATGGAAGAGAGTTTTTGACTGGTTGATGGATGAAAAGAACGATTATTCTAAATTGAAAAAGAAATATGAGGAGGTGGATGAGGACGAGGATGAGGATGAGGAGGAGGAGGAGAAAGAAGAAATTAAAATATATTTTGAATGTGTTATAGGAACCCAAGATGAATAAATAAAAAAAACAAAAAAAAATAAAAAATAAAAAAAACAAAAAAAACTTTTTTTTTTAAAATTTAACAATATTAGGACTATCAATAGTTAATTTATTAAAATTTTTAAATATCATCTCGTCTTGACCTCGTGTAGTATCTATATACATAAAATTATGTTTCTTATCATAAACATACTTCATAACATCCATATACTCTTTTAATGGTATCAATATAACCTCATCAAAGATGCTAGAAATCTCACGCTTATTACGATTTTCAAACAAGATTAGGTGACTACACGCCTTTCTCAATTTACTATCTACCTTATTGTATGTCTGACTTGTTGCTATAATTGATGCAGACCCTCCTGCTCCACACAGATGCCTTCTGTTAAAAAACATCTTTTGCAGTTTATTTTCTATTTGTGCCTTGCCTTTGCCTCTAACATCTGCTATAACATCATCAAGAATAATTAAAACTTTCTCTCCACTATCTGCTATTTGGTCTGTTATATTATCAAGATTTTCTAAAGTTGCTTCTGTAAATTTCTGCTCATCAGGTATTAGTTCAAAGGGGTCATCTTCTGCTATTGTAGATAAACTAGGACTAATGATGAACACACGATCCATCTTGCGGTTCAGGCACTTCCCCCTCTTGGTTATGAGGTTTAAAAGAAGATTTGTCTTACCCATACCAGGTTTTCCAATAATTAACATACTAAAGGATTTACGAGGTAGTGGTTCAGGTATAGTCATATCTTCATCATCGCAACTAAAATTAAATTTAGATATGTTGATTGGTTTTTCAAACTCTTCTTCTTTTATTGTAGTCATTATATTATAATAAAAGAAGATTTTATTTTATTTATTTTAAACAAAATTAAATTGTAATCTGCGTGGTTCTTCTCTCTCATTCGCAGGTTCTTTAAAAGTAGTTTTTCGTTGAATTTGTTTTTTAGGTTTTGCTGGTGGAGGTGTATAATCTTCATCATCATCAGTATAAACTTCTCCCTCTGAGTCAGAACTGGATACTTCTTCGCGCAGCAGAGGGACTTTCTTTTTTCTACTTTTTTTTTGTTTTACTTCTTGGTGTTCGTGATTATTAGTTCCATAATAATAATTATTAATAATAGGTTGTTTTGGTTGTTGTGGATAATCGTGGTATTCTTCTACACTTTTAAGTGCTTGTTTTCTAGTGCTTTGTGTTTTAATTGGTTTTCTTGGTGGTGGTTCTTCATCAACAAAATTATCTATAATATTTTCATCTGCTATGTCAGGTTCTTTAACTTTCTTTTCTTTTTTTAATGCTAGATTTTCTGCTCTTTTTTTTCTTGCCTTTTCAAAAGCAGCAATCTGTGCAGGTGACCTTTCTTTTTTTGTTCTTTTTTTAGGTTCATCAATGCTCTGCGATGGTTCTGGATCTACTCGCTCAATAGATTTATTTTCCAATTCGCTTTCTATGTTTTCCATACTCTACTATACTCTTACATTATTTTTAGATAAATTTTTAAATTTTTTACTTTATGTAAGAATGCGTAAAAGATGTAAAAATAAAATCTTATAGAATATAATGACATACAATAAAAATTATTATATCAAAAATATTGATAAATACAGAAAGGGAGGACAATATTATTATTACAAACCAAAAAAACCTCCTATAGAACTAAAACGAATAGATAAGAAAATTATAATTTATTTTGATTGACTATATTATAGATAATGCCGGTGGATAGAATGATGAAAGGAGGACTCACTAAGAAAGAGGCGGAGATGGTCAAGTCAGCGTATGATAAAGGGAAACTATCAAAAAAACAATATGACAAGATGCCCCCTAAACTATTATTGGGTATAGCTAAAAAAGGTGATGCCAAAGGTGGAATAAAAGAGAAGAGAAAAAAACCTTCAGGCAAAGTAGGAAGACCAAAGAAAGGTAGCAAAGTTAAAATTGAAGAATAATAATATATAGTAATATATTAATGAAAGTATCAGGATGGGTTGTTTATCTGTTTTATGATGATAAGAAGAAAGATATATTTAAAATTATGGAATTTAAAACAATAAAACAAGTTGCCTATTGTTTAGATGTTGACCCTCAGACAATATCTAATTATTTTCATGGTCTTATCAAACCAAGAGGAATATTAAAAAATATTGTTCTATACCAGTCTGTTGCGTTAGAAATATAAAAATTTATTCTATATAGTATATAATGTTTGAAGAAGTCCATTATACTCTATATATTAATGAAGAAGAAATAAATTACAAGTTCTATACAATTAGACACGTCAAAAGATGGTTATTAAGACACTTGGAATATCTGGGTCAGGATATGTATATTATAGAACATCGCCGAAAATTATAACCTCCTGAATGGCAAGTAAAAAAAAAAATTTGATATTTTATTTATGAATATGAATTTATAAATATTATATGAGTGCGGATTTTATACAGAATTTAAATATAAATATATATATGAATGGAATACCGACAATAACAACTCAAGAAAAAACATTATTGAGTAATTATATAACACAGACACACCCTGTGAGACGAAAAGTTAATGGTGTTATGACTACAATTCAACAATTATTAAGACCTTTAGATAATAATGGTGAATATACAAATCACTTTATTAAGTGGAATAAAGACCAGATTAAAAACTTTAGAACAACACTATATATACCAGACCCTAATAAAGTTTATGACTTTAGTGACGGCAAAGTATATAATAAAAATTTATCAAAATTTAGAGCAAAATTTAAAAATAACAGAAAAAAATACAAAAAAGACGGACAGGTATTATACAAACCAGGAGGACAATATGATAAAAGAAAATTTAAACAAACTGGACGAACTTTTATATATGAAGACGAATTTGCAAATCTACCCCTGGCTACATCAGAACTAGAAGCGGTTAATATAAAATTTAAACAAATATTAAGAAACTATAGAAATCAAGAAATATATATAGTAACTGGAATTAATAATCAGGAAAAAAGCACATTCAGGACTAAAGTTCCAACACAATTTAGTTCCTGGTATAATAGAAATAAAATACAAAATTTATTAATACGAGAAGGAGGAGACGTGAATGACTACGAGGATAATATTATGTTTCAATATAATAATATTGAAGGGTCGCTTTTTGATGGAGGTGGAGGATTAAAAACAAGACCAGAACAAGGATTTATTAAAATATATCCAGTCACTCAATTTACAGATAAAAGATTATTTAAACAATCTTTTTTAGATGGCAAAATTAACCATTGTGTGTTAGACCCTATGCTTGATTATTCAATAGAACAATTACAAAAATATACAGAAAAAAAAATTAGAAGAATGATTGGAACTTTTACAAAATTGACTAATAAAATTATTGAATATAAAAAAGAATATAAAGAGGGAGTCCCTCAAAATAAACTTCAAGAAATATGCGACGCAACAGGATTCAACGTGGATGTTTTTCTACCCAGTAATGTATTTAAGAATGAGTTATGGTTACAATTTAAAGGAAATAAAGGAATGATTAGATACAGCAAAAATTTTAAATTTATAAATTCAAGGTGGAATCATCTGGATCTATTACACGAGACATCAAAAACAACAACTTTACTTTGGAAAGATTTTGATGAATTACATAAAAAATTAATAGAAAATAATGAATATTTCGGATATCAAGAATATCATAAAATAGATACTTTATTTACAACTAAAGGTAGGTTCATTAGACACTCTGATTATGCAGATGAAGCGAAGGACTTTATCAAAGATAATAATTTAAATTTTTATAGAATGAACGTCAAAAAGGACAATCCTGAATTAACAGAATTTATAGATTGTGTAGTCATGACAAACGGAACAACAGATTTTAGAAAAGACTTAATTGAAAAATATAAATATGAAAAATTAGAAGATACCAAAGACGAACAGGGAGACGAGCTAGACGAAGATTGTAGGAATAGAGGAATACGACTTAACAAACAAGAAGTTAAACGAAGAGCGAGAGCAGATGGATTAAAACACATAGATATGAGAAAGGCGTTCACCAATTGCGATTGCTGTGATATGTTTGAAGGATATTTAGGTAAAATATGGGAGTTCAGACAAACCGATAAAATTGAAGCATTAGGATTCTACCAGATAAAAAATATTAAAAACATAACACCATTAATTAAAAAATTAGGTGTATTATATGAAGATAATGTATATTTTAGTCAGGAACTTAAATATTATCAAAAAATAGGTATAACTTTTGATATAGTATGTGGGTGCTGGGGAAATACTATTGGAATAGATTTTGGTGAGGAAAAGGACTCACAAGGCAACACAAGAGGAATGTATAAAAAAGAAGAACAAGCAGACGGCAAAATGCTAGCACATTATAGTAAGTGGTTTGGTATAGGACAGATAACCAGCGACAAATCAACACTAAAAATAGATACAGATAATAAAGATTGGATAGAAAATTTATATGGACGACAAGGTGATAAACAAGCAAATATAAAATATTATAAAAAGACACAAGATAAATATACTTGTTGTATTGATACACCTAGAACCGATATTCATCATTATAAGCATATTTGTGGTGCTATATTATCATATCAAAGAATATTAATGATGCAACAATTAACTAAATTTAAAGATATAAATAATATTGTTAGAGTTTGTGTTGATGGTATTTATTATAAAAATGAAGATAGCTTAGTATTGATAGAACCTTTTGAAGTTAAAACATCTATTAAATTAGGAAATTGTCCCCTACCACATTATAGGTGGAATACTAAAGAATATTTATACGATAAACATAATTTTAAAGCACCAAAAGCAAAAAAGTATTCTAATAAAGTAGAAGTTCATATTGGACCAGGAGGGTGTGGGAAAACTCATAAAGCATTAACAGATAAAGGATTGAATAATGTATGCTATATCGCTCATAGTTGGAAGTTATGTAGAGCTAAGGCAGAGGAATATAGTGTGAATACTTATCCTAATCAAAGAATAACTAAACACGAACTTAGAAAAGATACAAAAAGTTATGTCCAGGAAACATTAGAAAATTTTAGTGTATTAGTTATTGATGAGGTTTCAACTATGACTAAGGCGACTCAAGAAAAAATAATTAAATATTATGGGAAGGATTGTAAATTAATATTTTGTGGAGATATAAGTAAAACACCAGGCAAAGTTTATCAGTGTCCTGCTTTTATGGAGGGTAAAGGTGAGGTTCAAGGATTTACTATAAAACCTGAATATCAGGTGGTAGAACATAATAAAAATAGAAGATGTAAAGACACACCATCAGGTAAAGCATTATTAGAACTTTTAGTTATATTAAGAAACTTAATTGATAATTCTAATTGTAAATTTAAAACAGAAGATTTAATGAAAGGTTTTATAGATAAACATAATTTATCTAAAGTTGAAAATTTTGATTATAATGCAAAAGATTTAATATTAAATAGAACTCATAAAAGATGTAGACACTTTGATGAAAAATTTAAACATATAGAAAAATATAAAATATTGGAAGGGTTCGGTATTAAATCTAATATTGTTTATGAAAAACCCAAAGGTAAAGAATATACAATTGAAGAAGGTTTTAATAATAAAAACTTTGTAGCAGGAGGGTTTAGGGTTCAACACGGATATACGATTGATAGCATACAGGGCGAGACGGCGAGCGGACGACTTTATATTGATACGCACTCTTTAACGGACTTACGACATCTTTATACGGCGATGAGCAGAGCCAAGGAACTTAACCAAATACACTTTATTATCTAGGCAACTCTTTATATCAATAACAAAAATAAATTTGATATTTTCTTTTATTTTTATTATTATGAATTTTCTAAATCTTTGTGACGATATTATTGGGATGGTTTCTGACGAAGTTAAAAACCATCCAAGATATAAATTCAGGAATACTCTTAAAGATATAAATTATCATGGTTTAGATTATGAGAAAGATGATGCTTGTGGTGATTATGAAGAAATAATGATGAATTTATATACCGCCAATCTGAGGAACTTGTGTGTAATATTTAGTAGACTAAAAGGTTGTATGTTATATAAACAAAAGAAAGAAAAATTAATAAATTATTGGGAAATGAGATTTATCCACGAAGTTAATGGAGGTTATGGACAAAGTTTTAATCACATGATAGAAAACAAACAACAAGAATTATTTGGAGATTTTGAGAGAAAAGATATGGTTAGAATGTTTGATATTTTAGGATGGAGAAGACCAGGTTATATTATACTACAATTTATAACTGATGATGGAATAAAATTACTCATGACGAAAGATGAACCCGACTATCCATCTTCGGATGAAGAACCCGACTGGGACGACGAAGGACACCCTTTTTAACAAAATTTAATGGAAAATAAAATGGCAAAATTTTTATAAAATTAAAAACAAAATTTTTTTTTATATTTATTTTTAGGTTAATTTTAGGTAAATGTGGTAAA
>Ga0181411_1000293_pt1 | contig 17700 bp, 24 predicted proteins | sample 34SPOviralmetaG_FD_130114 | JGI IMG/M metagenome (GOLD analysis project Ga0181411, IMG submission 130114) | Marine viral communities from the oligotrophic San Pedro Time Series (SPOT) site, San Pedro Channel, CA, USA - 34 SPOT_SRF_2012-07-09 | ecosystem: Environmental > Aquatic > Marine > Strait...
ATTTTAATTATTTCCAAAATGTTTTTCTTGATACCAAGTCCTGTGTGCTTTTAAACTATTATAGTTTTTTCTTGTTTTCCAGTCCCATATAAAAGTTGTATCTGCTGGAAATTGTAAATTATCTAAATTAAATAATCTTTGAATATATAATCCTGTTTTATATTGTCTATTATTTATATTTAATCTTGACCAAGTAACTATAGAATAAACTTGTGGTGCTGGTATATTTAAATATTTTGATATATCTTTTATATTTTTAAAATAATGAAAATCATCCATCTTATCAATTAATAAATATTCATTTTTATAAAAATCGTTCATTTTTGATATTATATTTAAAGATTAATGTTTAAATATTAAAAAATGGGTGAAAATATTGCTGTATTAATTCCTGTAAAATCAAAACCTGAATATAAAGACAAATTTGTTTTATCTGATTTATATATATATTTTTGTAAATCATTTTTCAAATATTATAGTTCTGACCATTCCTATACAATATATTTAGGATATCAAGATGATGATAAATTATATTCAGATAAACAAGAACAAGAAAATATATCAAGATTTATAAATACTATGAGAAATACAAAAGTAAAAATGATTCCATTTAATAATTCTTATAAGGGTAATGTAGTTGCTGTATGGAATGAATTATTTAAAATTAGTGCTGATGATAATGAATATTTTATACAATGTGGTTCTGATATATTGTTTAATGATTCTAATTTTGTAAATGAGGCAATAAAAAAATTAAAAGGTAATAAAGGATTTGGTGTAGTTGGTTTAAATGATTTAGGTAGATTAAGATTTAATCCAAATGATAAACTATTAACACAAAGTATTGTTACTAAACATCATTTAAGTATTTTTGGTTTTTATTTTCCACCTGAATTAAAGAATTGGGGATGTGATGATTGGATGACAGAAATATATGAACCTCATAGTTGGGTTTTAAGATTAAGACAGGGATTTTATAATATGGGTGGTGAACCTCGTTATAAAATAGATAAAAATTATAGAGTAATAAAAGATGATTGTTTGATGAAATATAAAAATAATATTTCTAACTTTTATAATTTTGATTTATTTGTAAATAATAATAATTAAATATAATAATGAACAAGACAAATGTGAGCAATCAAAGTTTATTGCTTGAAATAAAAAGAGAGTTGAAAGATGTGAAGAATGTAGTGATAGATATAAATAAAAGAAATAAATTATTAAATATTGAATTACAAAAAGCAAAACAAGAAATAGTTGATTTAAATAGTAGGATGCCTGAAAGAAAACAAGGATGGTTTGGTGGAGGTTATTGGGAAGTTAAAGATGATTTAACAACTAATTATGAAAATATAAATCATAAATAAATAATCTTTTTTTCATTTACTTTATATCCTAAAAATATACTTACTGAAAAATTAGATGATGCTTTAACATTTTCTGCTGGTCTAAAACTTACTCTTTTATCAAATAAAAATATTGTCATATTATCTAAATCATCTTTGAATATTTTTCTAAAATAATTTGTAGCAATAATATTTATTGGAACTAGGAGAATAAAAGGTTTATCTAATTCTTTTAATTTTTTTAATATAATTTTATTTTTAGACCAAGGTGGATTACTTACAACTATATCACCTTTGTTTTCCATAAAAAAATCTTCTTGTAAATGTATAACTTCAAAACCTAAATTTGTTAAATAATCTCCACTATTTCCATTTAAATAAAATGGTTCCCATATTATTTTATTTGTAGGTATATATTTTTTTATTAAATCCCAGCAGTGTGTTGGTGTTTCATAACAATCACTATTACTATCTTTATTGTGAACGGGTAAAGTATTTGTTGACAAAGGCATTTATATAATTATATAAAAAAAAATATAATATAAAAATATGGATTGGAATTTTTTTGATTATTTCCCACCAATATTAGTTATTAATTTGCCTGAAAGAAAAGATAGATTAGAATTAATAAAAAAAGAATTAATCAACTATAACTATATTGTTATTGAAGCAGTAAAGACAAAATTAGGATGTAATTTATCTCATCAAAAATGTATAAAATATGCTATTGAAAATGATTTTGAAGAAGTTTGTATAATGGAAGATGATTTTATGTTTATAAGAAATGATAAAATAATAATACCAAAAAATTTTGATATATTTTTTATTGGTGGTGATATTTCTGATTGTTTTCCAAATAAAATAGATAATACATTTAGAATAAAATCATTAAAAAGAGCAGAAGGTTATATAATTAAAAAACATTATTATAAAACATTTTTGAATATGCTTGAAGAATCTTGGGATAAATTATTAAAGGAACCTGATAATATTAATTTTAGATTTGATGTATATTGGAAAAAATTAGTTGATAAAGATAATTGGGTAATGAATGATAAAGGTGTTTATGGTGGACAAAGAGAAGGTTATTCAGATATTAAAAAAAAATATATTAAAAGAATAAATAAAATATATATTTAATATAAATGGATGAATCTACTTTTATTTCTACTCCTAAAGTCCTTCCAGTTCAATCAGAACCGCCTGATAAAAGAATACTTCCTGTTCATCCAAATATACCGCAACCACCCGCACTACTTTTGGGAATTGGTGCAGTCAAGTCAGGTAAAACAACTTTAATAAATAATATGTTATTAAGACCACGTGAAGAAGGGTTTTTTGGTCAAGAATATTTTGATAATGTAAATATTATATCTAATACTATTTTAAATGACCCTACAGCAAGATTTTTAAGAAAAGCATTTGATGTTCAAGACTATTACACAGATGGAATGATTACTAAATTAATTGATACACAAAAATCATATGGTGAAAAAAAAGATATGCCATTTATAGCACTTTTACTTGATGATATTTTGGGAAGTAATATGAAGCGTAATAATGAGGTTAGTTTTCTTGCAACGCGTTATCGACACCACAATATTGGTCTTATGGGAGTATTTACACAGAATTTTAAATCTGTTGATACTATTTTAAGAAATAATGCTACAGATGTAATTATTTTTAAACAAACTAATAATAAACAATTAATACAAATAGCAGAGGAGTTTCATCCATCTTTTGGTGACATAAAAACATTTTTACAAATTTATCATAAAGCGGTTGAAGGTAAATATAATTTTTTATATATTAAAGTTCAAGAAGGTAAAGCATTAAAAAATTTTGAAGAAGTTATATATGAAGATGGTAAGATGCTTGGAGGTGAAGTAGATATTCCTGATGAATTAGAAGATAGTATTTAAAAATAAAACAATTATATATATAGAAATGGATTTACAATTAAGTGAAACCGAGTTTGAAAATATATATACAAAAGTATTTAGTCCATATACAAATGGACAAAATAATGATAAACTGAGACAAAAAAAATTCAGATTAAAAAGAAAACTTTGTAGAGGTTGTATAACTAAATCTGATGATTATGAATTAATTTTATTTAATTATATTTTAAAAAATATGACTTAAAAACAAAACTATAAGTATATAAAATGCCTAAAAAACAAGAAACAACAAGTCGTGATATTGACTATGCTATCCGTGAAATATATAAAATACTTTGTGAAATACAATATGAAGAATGTGAAAATATATTAGAGATTGCTTGGGGTGATAGACGAAAAGAAAAATGTTTAGATGTAGATGAATCTGAAAGTGACTCCGAAGAAGAAGACCATTTTTCATTTACCGATGATGACACTGACAACTCTTCTTGCTGCTCCGAAGTCGGTTCTTAATATTATCTTTACCTCCTGTATATTCAAACACTTGTTTGGGTTTAATCTTTTTTTCTTTATTTGTATCATATTGAACATTAAACTGCATTTTAGAATTTGCTTGTCCATTATTTTGGACTGGTTTCATAAATGAAATTTTTTTCTTTGTCATTTCTATTAATATTTTTTTTATTTTATAGAAAAATAAAAATTATATATTAATATAAATGTCTTTATTAATTACTTCAAATACACAAAATACTAATTTAAATTCAGGTTACAATCAGCAAGGTATTAATAAATCTTATGCTTATCAAAATAATTTAAATGATACATTTAAGATTCCAAAAAATTCTGAAATTGCTGTTCAGAGTGTAAAAATAAATCGTTCAGGTAATATAGATGTAAATGAAAGTAATAGTATTTTTTCATTTTATTTTGGTGAAGAGTTAGGCGATGATGGAAGAAATAGAGAAGTTCTATCTATTCCGTGGTGCACAAGTTTTGCTACAAGTGAACAAGGTTTATTTTTAGGAACTGGAACTGATAAAGTAACGGCAGACCCTTCTGAACTATTAAATTTTTCTGGAAATGTTAATAATTTAGCAAGATTAATGAAAGCATCTTTAAATCGGGCACTCTGGCATCCAAATTTAATGAGAAATGCTTCAAGTGGTAGAAATGCTGGGGCAAATGTAGAAGCATTAAGGAATGGTAGTGGTTTAGATTGGTTGGGATGGAAAATACAAGTTACAAATACTGATAGTTCTAAGAATGCTTCTCATATATCTAATAATTGGAAAGGTGCTGAATATAACGGCACAGATGAAGGTAATGATTATACTTTTAATAGGTCAACAAGAGTATTAACTTCACCTGCTGGACAAGTAATGGATGGAACTGGTTGTGTTGGTATTGATTATCCACTCAGTTTAGCAAATGGTTCTTTTCATATAAAAACTTTTGATAAAACAGCAAATGCGAGATTTGGTTTATGTAGAGCATTAAAAGATGAAGCACCTGAATGGTATGATGGTGGTGGTTATCCATTTTATGATTTTGTAGTTGAAATTGATGATGGTGCTACTGGTGGAACTGCTGGTGATATTAGTGTTTTATATGCTGGAACTTCGGGTAATGATGAACTTGAAATGTTAGATTTAAACTATGGAACAACAAAAAATGCTTCAAATGATGATATTACAGATATTGTATTTAATGTTCAAAATGAAAGAGTTAAAATTGTTATAATAAATGGTTCAGGTGTATCTACTACTCTTTGTGACGGGACAGGGACTGCTAGTGCTTCTAATGTTAAACCAGTTTCACAAACTTGTAGATATTTATATCCAAAAATTGAAATGGAAACAGGTAAAACGTGTGTTATACAAGATTTCTTTGGTGTAGATATTGTTAATCACACTTACTATGGTATTACAACAGATGCTGATGGTGGAGATATACCATCTTATACTGATTGGTGGGCAAATCTTATTTTTAATGATGCTTATGTAAATGGTCAAGCATTAAATCAAGCAAGAGCAATTGATGTAGACTATGCTAAAAATATATCAAGAACAAGTCAAAAAGGTTTAAATGGTAATAATCAATGTGATTATAAAGTTCAATTCTTTTTTGCTCCAGATGTAAGATATATTAATACGGCAAGTTGTAATAGTCAGTTTTTAATGGGTTTTCCAAATAGGTCACTTGTTAACACACCAAATACTACTGGTGGGAGTAGTCCTTTTACAAAAACGTATGAAAGCGATGAATCACCTGAATTAAAAGGCACTAATAGTCTATTTGTTCGTCTTAAAAATATGACATTCAGTAGTGTTAATCTTGCTAAAGGTTCTAATTCTAAAATACTCTATCACGTTCCAGCATTTTCTAATACTGGGTCAAGAACTGGTGCTTTATTTTTTGAACCAAATGAAAGAGTATATTTAAAATTAAATAATACTGAAGATTTATTTTTATCAACTATTGAGGTTGATATGGTATATGCTGACGAGACTCTTGCTACAGATTTACAAGGCAAGACTACCGTTGCTTTCCATATTAGAGATGCCTAAACAATCTTTTATTAATTGCTTATCATATTCACTTAAACTATATTTTATATTTCCTTTATCAAAGAAAGAATCTTTATTGACCGTATTTTCTTTATGACAAATACATAGCATACATTTTTGTATTTCTGTTTTACCTATATTTTTTTCATTCATTCCATCAATAAGTTTAACACCCTCTCCTGTGCCTTTTTTTTCAAAACCACCCATCGCTTTCCAGTATTTTTTTGTAAATACAAATGTTGCCTCGTGACCCATACGTTTTACTTGACAATCTATTCCAGTCATTTTCCAATCTTGTAGTGGATATAAAAATAACATTTGTGGTGAACAAACTAAACCTAATTTATTTTCTAATAAAATATTTAATGAATGTTTTAAATAACTTGACATATATAAATCATCGCTATCTATACAAGCAATATATTTATGAGTCGCCATTTTAACTAATATATTTCTTTTTTCACCTATACCTTTTTTAACTTTATCATATTTATATTGAAATGTTATTGGTTTAATAATATTTATAAAATGTTCTTTTTCTTTTTCATCAATAAAAAATGGTTCGGTTCCATCGTCAAATAAACAAAATTCTATTTTAGATTTATCATAGTCTAATTTTAATAAATTACTTAATATTAATCTTTTAAATTTATTTCGATTATAAATCGGCATCGTAATTGAAACATTTGGATACATATATAATAACAATATAAAATAATTTTATATATTTAATTTATAAAATTCTAATATCTATTTCACTATTAGGTAACTGGGTTACATACCTTACGTTTTTTTTGATTCGTTTTGAAAAATAAAAATCCCTAGGAGAAATATTTACAAATTTATGAGAACTATGGAACTGGGTTACCTTTTTATAAAACTAATAATTATTTTTTAATTTAATAGAATAATTTAAATATTTTATAGAAATATAATAGAAATGGATTTACTACCAAATGTTGAGCAAGAAGAAAAACTTGAAGTAACTTTTTCTGATGAAGAAATTATAGATGATGAACCTACAAAACAAGACGAAGACACCGAAGGTGCAGAAGAGGAGGCAATGCCTGAAATTGTTGAAAAAGAAAAAATACAAGTAGAGGAAGTATTTAAAAAAGCGGAATTATTGCCTGATGCTCCTACTATTAAGAAGGTGAAAAGGACACGTAAAATGACACCTGAAGCAAAAGAAAAACTTGCTATAGCACGTGAAAAAGCACTTGAAACCCGTCGTAGAAATGCTGAACTACGAAAAGAAGGTAAGATGCCTACTAAAAAACAAATAAAAGAAAATAAAATAAAAGAGGAGGAAGAAAAGAAAAGACCAGTAATAAATAATATTACACACGAAACTAAGCATATAACAAATAATATTACTGAAGAAGATATAAAAAGAATAGCACTTGAATCATCGGCAAAAGCAACACAAGAAGCACTTGCTGGATATGAAGCAGTTAGAAAAGAAAGAAAAGAGGCGAAGAAAAAAAAGAAAGAGGAGGAAAATCACAGAGTAAATGTAGCGAAAACTATAAATAAAGCACTTGGTAGAAATGACCCAAATTTCTATGATAATTGTTTTTAATTAATTATTATTAAAGTTTATTAATTTTATATTATATATAAAATGGAGTCTATTACACTTTTAGATTGTAATAATAAAAGTTCAAGTCAATATTTAGGTGGGAATAGAAAGTCCCCTGCTTTATTTACAAATAAAATAGGTTCAGGAATAAAAGTAGATGCGGGTGATAAAGTATCAGTTCACAACGCATTTATATCGGAGATTGGTAGTGATGCGAATGCTTTACAAATAACCTCAGAATTTTTAGAAAATAAAAATTTTACATATACTGAATTAACTCCTGAAATAGCAATAAATGGTTCTAATGATAAAATATTAGGATATGAAAGAATAACAGCAAGTAATGTAACAAAAAGTCAAGAAGTATATTCTAATAAATTTAGTATTTTAATTAATTATTATAAAAATAATAATGGTGAAAATCATTTTAATTTACCAAGATTATTTTGTCATAAAACTGTTCCAAATTTAATAGCAGATTGGACTGAATATGATGAAACTGAATATGGGCAAATATCAGGAGATTATGCTATATCAACAAGTTTTAGTGCTTCATATAATGGTAGTAAAGTTTCAGCATATGTAGTTGATGATGATATGTTTTATTTTGGTATTTTAAACAGAGTAGAGATTAAAGGATATAGACCAAGAAATAATAATTCAAGATTTAAAATATATGTAGCAGATGATACAAGATATGGAAGTCAATCACAAACATTAGACCCTGTATGGGTTAATTCTTCATTTGATACACCAGCATTATTAAACTATTTAGAATATATAGAAAAGATAGATATAGAAATACCAGAAGGATTTAAAAGTCCAGATGAGATAGCAGATACAATAACAAATCAATTAAGAAAACAATCACAACCTGAAGTAAATTTTATAAGGTCAGATGCTATATTTGATGCGAATGCTTCACTATCAACAGATAGAAGAGTAAGTGTAGAAATAAATTCACCAACATATCATACATTTTATTCAGCATCACCATATACATCAAATAAAGATAAGTTTACAAGTTTTCAACAAGCAATAAATGGTTCAGCACTTCAATATAATAATGCTAATACATATTTATCACAATATCAATATATTGGTGTAAAAAGACCTGAACTATGGGAGAGAGGTAGAGAATTTGCTAGTTACTATAAAAATTTATTAAATGCCTCAATACCAGCACAACCAGTAAAAACTATGGCGGGTGGATGCTTTGCTAATGTATATCCTCTAAACGCAAGTCAATTTTGGAGAGGAACAACAAATACAGAAAGACCACACGAAATAGTATTTAATTTTGAATGGAAAAAAGAAACATTAGAAAAATTGAATGCAATATTTATGGAACAAAAAAATCATCCAGAACTTTTTGAAAATAAATGGAATCAATTAAATGGATTTACAAATGTAAATAATTCAAGATTTTTACATATGGATGCTCTATGTAAATTAGATAAAGAAACACTATCTGCAAGTTATAAAGATATATTAGGGAATGATTATATGTTAGCAAATGCTTCAGGAGTAAATTATTTAAATAGTGTTCCAATATTTTTTGATTTTAATCCAACTTATGAAAATAAATATACTGAAGGAGTAAGTTGGGAAGAAGGATATTCATTTGGATGTTTTAAAAGAGTGTCAATAGCAACAGCACCCTATGACTATGTAGCAGTTACAACATCACATTTAGGAATATTAGATGATAATTCATTAAACGCATCATTTACAACAATACCAAATAATTTATTTAATTTAAATAGAAATGGTTCAACAACAAATAAGGCAATATTATTAACAAATTTTGGATGGGATGTTCATTTTAATTCATATGGAAATGTATGTATAGGATTAACTGATGGATATGTTCAAGCAACAAAAACAGCAGATTCAGTAAATAAAATGTTACCAACGCCTTTCAATACAACAGAAATAGATAGTTCACAATTTATACAAAAAATATATTTAGGAGCAAATGAACCATTACTTGATTACAATAATACTTCAAATAGATTCGAAATATCTAATTTACATACAGCAGAAAGAATACAAAATAGATATAATGCTGGTGGAATAGATTCTGCGAGTAAACATACAGAACAAATAATACCAGAGTTTTCAACTGCAGGAGAAAAAGTATATAAAATAAATAAAAGATTATTTGATACAAATTTTACACCAAATATGATGCCTTATTCATCAAATAGAGTTGACCCGTTAACAGTAAACGGACAAGCATATCAAGTAGATTTTTTAAATCCAAATTTAGATGGGTGGACAATATATGACCAATTATCAGGAATAATAATAAAAGATTTTGGATATTCAAGTTCAACTTGGGATGATGGATTTTGGAGTAGATTAGGTTTTGAATATAATCAATTTAATTCATCAAGAGATTCATCAAATGATTTAACAAGTAGAATAGGAAATGATAATAAAAATAATTTACCATATGCTTTAACAAATGCTAATGTAGGTCAAGTAGCAACTATGGATTTTGTGACAAATATATGGGGTGCTGGGACATATTCATTACAATTACCAATAACAACATCATTTAATTTACAAAATGCGGGAGTGGTAAATGATTATTTTAGAGACCAAATGTTATTTGAACAATTTCCAGCAATATCTGAAACTGCTCACTCAATAAAATTAACAGCACCAAATCTTCCAAGAAAATTAATAAATCCATATTTTTGTATTCGGTCAGATATATTAGATTCTTCAGATTATTTAGGTGGAGCAGATTCTGGTGAACTATATCCAGTAATTGCTATAGTTCCAAAAATATCAGATTATCCTGATTTTTTTGTAAATACTTCACCTGATATGGAATTTGTATTTACTAAATCAAAAACAATTACATCAATAACTACATCAATACACGACCCTTCACAATCATTAGCATCTTTAAATAATGATAGTGCTATTATATATAAAATTACAAAACAATTTAATCCTGATAAATTTAATATTGTTCAACAATTATTAAATAAAAAATAAGATATTTAAAAACAAAATAATATATATATTATGGAGTTATTACCAAAAGAACCCGAAAATTTTCCAGACTATTTAGTATATACAAATGGAGATATTAAATCAAAAAGGACAGGTAAAATGTTAAAACCTCATATTATAAAAACAGGATATCATAATGTTATTTTAGAAAAAAATGGAGTAAGAAGATGTGCTAGTGTTCATAGATTAGTTGGTGAATGTCATATTGATAATCCTGAAAATAAACCACAAATTGACCATATTGATAGAAATCCAAGTAATAATGATATTTCTAATTTAAGATGGGCAACTTTATCTGAACAAGGACAAAATAAAGGTATATCTAAATTAAATACTTCAGGATATAAAAATATTCATTATCGTGCGGATTTAAAAAGTTGGATTTATTCAAAAGAATGTAACTGTCAAAGAATTTGCTATAAAAGATTTCAAACAATTGAAGAAGCAATTGATTTTAAAAAAAAATATGAAGAAGAAAATAATATTATTTGTGTTTAATATAATGACAACTTATGGACAACCACCGCCAAAAAAACCACCAATAAAAAAAAATACTAAAAAAAAATCAATGTCCGATAAATTAAAAGAGCATTCAAAACATCATAGTGCTAAACATATGTCCCAAATGAAAAAAGATATAAAATCTGGTATGTCATTTACTGCGGCACATAGAAAAGCGATGAAATCTGTTGGTAAATAATTTATTCTAAACCTAAATCATAGTTTTCTTCTTCATAAAAATCTTCTTTTATATTTTCTTTTTTATTTAATAAATTACAAATTATGTTAAACATTTGTATTTTTTCAAATCTATTATTGATTTTATATTTTTCATAAAAATCATTTAGATAAGATTTATATTCTCTATATATAGTTTTTATTTCTTTTGATTTTGTATATTTTAAAATAATACCATTTTCATCACAATATTCTTTATATGTTTTAGGTTTATAAGAATCCCATATATATCCATTTTTGATATTAGTTTTTAGATATTTTTTAGTTTGATTTACATCTTTATTTCTACCAAATATAAAAGGTGCTTCATCAGAAACTTGGTGAAAGTATTTGTTAATATTTTCCATATCAATTATATTATTTGGTTGTTTTGTTTTTAAATATTAGAATTATGGATTTCAAATTTATAATTATGTAATTGGATTACATATAAGATATATTTTTTGATTTGTTTTGAAAAATAAAAATCCTTAGGAGAATATTTTCAAAAATCTTGAGTTGTATGGAACTGAGTTACATTTAGTTTAACGACCTGCTGGTAAACAAGGAATATATGTGCTACCATCTTTTCTTCTCATAATTCTAAAGTTGCAGGTCTCTCTTAGTTTTTTGGCGATGCTCCTGTAGTTGTGCTCGCACCAGCACTTGGTAATTTAGCAACATTTTTTACACCATCAGAATGTATATATAAATAACCTTGTCTAAAATCATAGTTAATATGTCCATTTGGAGTAGCATCTCCTCCCGCTTTTGCTAATTTAAAAAATTCTTCATAGTTTTTTGCTGGTTTATATTTTTTAAATAGTGCGGCATTTTTACCGCCTTTAAAACCTACAAATGTAATTTTAACTTTAGGATTCTTTTTTAAAAATGTTAAAGCATTAAATTTACCAGCAGGTTTTGCTTTTGCTTTTTCAATATTTTTATCAGCAATATCTAAAAGTTCTGCTAGATGACTATCAAACTTTTTATCAACTTCTGCTTTCTTTTTTGCTGCTTTTTTTGCTTTTACTTGTGCTACTACAGAAGCAACTTCTGCTTTCTTTTTTTTTTCTGCTGCTTTTGCTGCTATTTTTTGCCCCATAACTCCAGATGTTTTAGTTGCTTTCTTTTTTTTTGCTCTCTGAGCAGCAACCATACTTGTAACTAATTTAACATCCGCTGCTTTTTGCTTTGATTTTGCTTGTAATTTTTTTTCTAATAGTCCTCCTTTAGGGACACCCTTAACTGGTTTTGGTTTAGATACTGTTTCAGCATCTAAACCTAATAAAAGACGTTTAATACGGTCATCTTCCTTCTTGAGTTTTTTAGCAGTTATTTTATCTTGCATAGTAGACATCGTTTATTTATATAAATAAAAAAATTAAAATAAATAAATTATAAATTTGAAATTAAGATTGTAGATATTTAAAAACAAAACCAATAATATATATAAATGGATTTAGAATATGTATCAAACCTCATACGTGAAAGAAAACCAACAATTAAAGATTCAAGTATTAAACAATATAATTCATCTTTAAGAAATTTATATAGAAAATTAGTTCCAAATACACCTCATATTGATGATAATAATATTGTATGTGTCAATTTTGACCATTTAAATGATAGAGACAAAGTTATGAATGCAATATCAAGTCTTCATATAACTAGTCAACGAAATTGTTTATCTGCTATTCTTTGTGTAATTGATAAAGGTGAATTATATGATTTTTATGGAACAAAAGTTAGAGAACTAAATAAAAAACAAACTGATTTATATAAAAATAATATTGTATCTGATAATACAGATTTTAAATTAAAAAATTGGTGTTGTAAAGATATTGAAGATTGTATCATAAAATTAAAATTAGAAAATAATTTTCAAACATCTTTATTACTTTCATTAATATATAAATATTTATTTAGAAATGAAGTATCAAGTTTAAAATTAATTAAGAAAAAAGATTATGAAAAATTAACTGAAGAAGAAAAACTTTCAGCAAATTATATTGTTAAACATTATAGTCAATTATTTATATCTCGAGGTGTATATAAAACTGATAAAAAACACGGATTAGTTTTAACAACTATTGATGATAAAAAATTAAAATATGATATATTAGGATATATAAAAACTATGGAAGATAATATATTCTTTAAAGATGAAAATGGAAATCAAATGAGTAATGAATTAGTATCTAAAAAAATATCACGAGCAACGGCATCATTTAAAGATATAGAAAATAAAGACCCTAAATATGGACTTGGAACAAGTAGTATAAATAAAATAGTTATTGAATCATTACAATTAGAGGGAATTGAAAAATTATTAGATATTAGTAATAATCGCGGGACAAGTATTGGAACGTTACTCCACGCCTATTATAATAATTATAAAAAATAAATTTTAAAAAAAATATGTTTATATATAAATGCCTTTCTATAAAGATACTCCACAAAACCGAAAACTAAATCGGGTTGGAAAACCTTATGGAAAAGATTCTAATATTGGAAAAGGTAAAGGTATTGAAAAAATATTAAAAGATAGAAAAATGAAATCAAGTAAATCTAAATCTGCTTCTAAAAAACCAAGTAAACCTGTTACTGATAAAGATGAATTTTTAGATATATTAAATATTGCTTCTCAAGTTGGTAAATCAAAAGGTAAATCTACAAAAGGTAAAATTGAAGGTAAAGCATATGAAAATAAATTAAAATCAAGAATAAATAATATTGGTGGTAAAGTATCATTTAAATTATTTGATGATGTTTTAACTTGGGTTGATACATTTGGCGATATGAGAAATAAAATACACGATAATTTAATAAAGTATGGTGAAATCGTGTATGACGAAGAGGGTTTTGCCGATTTAGATTTTGCTGATACAGGTTTAGAAGAACACGATAAAGGTTTCTATAAAGAAGAAATTAAAGGTAAAGTATGGACATTTAATACATTAAAAAAAGAAATAAAAAAGAAATATAATTCACAAAGTTATCCTACATTTTAATCAAAACTTACATAATATTTACCAGTTTTTACTTGTAATCTTGGTATCATATTTTTTTTTAATTGTTGTTTTTCATCTAATTCTTGTTGAACTTTATCTGGAATTATAAGTGGTATTTTTATATTTAAAGTTTCTTCAACAAGTTTTATTGCTTTTCTAACCGATGATATTTCACCATATTGAGCAATATAAACTGCATCATATATTAAATCATCATTATTTTCATATATATTTTTAGAAGTATCTAAACCAGACCTAATAAATGATTTTATTTTTCTTGCTGTAGTAATAATTTCATCTCTGTCTTTTATAGTTAAACTCATATTTTCATTTTGTTTATATAAATATTGTAATTTATATTCATCAATATAATTTACAAGTTGTTTACAAATATTTTCTCTATTTAATTTTATATTTATATCCAAATAATTATCTTGAATGATTTTTGTTAAATCTTTTTTTTTATATGAAAAATGAATTGACATTATATATATATATAAGATAATAATTTTATATGAAAAGCGTAACAATTAAAAAATCAACAAAACCAAATAAAAAACTAATGGCGGTGTTTACAAGGGAAAATGGTAGAACTAAAACAACACATTTTGGAGCAGCGGGAATGGATGACTATACAATCAAAAAAGATAAAGAGCAACGCACTCGTTATCGCAATAGACACAAAGGTGATAATATAAATAATCCTGAAGCAGCAGGCAGTCTTTCGTGGCATATATTATGGGGTGAAAGCACATCAAGACAACAAAATATAAAATCTTTTAAAAATAAATTTAATTTATAATTATAATGGTAGTAACAAATAAAAATAAATATAATAAAAGGTATGGACAACCTTTAGATAAACCAAATAGTAAAGCATCAATATCAAAAAAAACTGGAATATCTATGAGTATTTTAGATAGTGTATATGATAGGGGTCTTGCAGCACACAGAGGCAACCCCCAGAGTGTTCGAAGTTTATCTGGTAAAAAAGTAGGTGGTAGTAGTTTAAAAGGTAAAATGTCAGCACAGCAGTGGGCGATGGCGAGAGTCTATTCATTTGTAGCGGGAGGAACAACTAGAAGAACTGCAGACAAAGATTTATGGCAGAAACATTTAAAAAATAAAAAAAAATAAAATATTTAATATTAATAAATGGAATCTTATGGTTTTAACTCGGTATTATCAGTTGGTAACCAACACAATGAAGATATATTAAAATTAAATGAACAAATTAAAATGTCTAATGCTGTAAAATTAAAACAAAGACAAGAAGATATAACAAAAGAAGCAGCAAGTCAATCTAATTTAGAAGGTGAACAAGAAAAGAGTATAGGTGAAGCAATTGGTGGACAAGTAGCAAGTAAAGGTAAAGATTTAGAAGCAGTAGGGAGAGTAGTTAAATCAGCACCACAAATTGGTGAAGCAATATTAAATAAAACTGAAGATATTTTATATCCAGAAGACACGGCAATAAAAGGATTTAGAGGTGAAACAAGTTTATTTAAAGATGCTAAAACATTTTTAACTGAAAATGTATCAGTTGGTAAAAGTATTGGTGAGAAAGCATCATCTATAGGTAAATTAGGTATTGCTTCAACTGGTTTAACAATTGGTCTTGGTGCTCTTGATGCTGTAGATGATTTAGAATCTCATAAAATAGTTGGAAACAATGCTGCGGAAAGATTATCTAATGTAGCAGGAATGGCGAGTGCTGGTCTTGAAGCAGCAGGAACTACTTTAGATTTAACAGGATTTGGTGCTCCAGTAGGAGTAGCATTAAATTTAGCAGGAGGTTTAGCAGGTTTAGTTAGTGGTGTTAGTGACGTAGTTGGTGAGGAACAAGAAAAAGATTCTTCTGTAAAAAAACAAACTCAACTTCAAAAAACACCCGTTTCTATGGATAAATTAGCATCATTGTCAAATGTAGAATCTTCTGGTGCTGTTGTTAAATCTTCATAATAATTTAATATTTTCTTATATAACTTTAAAAAACAAAAAAACATTTTTATATATTTAAAAATATAACTACATTTATTTTTAAATGAAAATATATATCGTCGGAAATGGTAAAAGTTTAAAAGATTTTGATTTTAATTTTTTAAAAGATAAAACTTGGATTGGAACTTGTTTAGCATTTAGAGATTGGGAGAAAACAGGAATATATCCAACACATTACTGTTGCGTTGATAGTGTTGTATGTAATCATCATAGATATAAAATATTAGAAATGGTAAAACAAAAAAAGTGTGAAACATTTTTTATATGTCATAGTTTATTTAATTCAGATATTGGTGAAGAATTAAAAAAATATAATAATGTAAAAAGTCTTCAAATGTTTATAAATTCACCTGAAAATCCATTTAGATATTTATTTGATTATTGTTCAGGAACATCTTCTGTTTTATATGGTTATTGTTTGGGTGCTACAGAATTAAATATTTTAGGTATGGATTGTAAATATAAAGAATTTATTCCAGAATGTATAGAACAAGAAAATGGGACTTTAAAAATAATAAAAACACCAGATGATAATCCAAATTATTATTTTAATGATTATCAACAAGAAGGAGATATTTATAATCCCCCAAATGCTGAAAGAATTCACAAAAGTTCTTGGTGGGATTTAAGAAATATAATTTTGTTATTTAATATTTTGAGAGAAAAAGAAATAAAATTATATAATTACAATTCTAATGATACACTTGATGCTTATTTTGAAAAAAAGAATTTAGATGAATTACAATAAATATTTTTTTTTTATATTTAAATTTTAAAAATATAATTATATAAAATGTCATCTTATTGGGTAGCAAGTGATAAAATTCCTATTGAACAAAAATCAGTGCGTATTCCTGCTGAAAATGGTGTAAACTATGTCGCAGGTCAAGAAATCCGTTTACGTATTGACCCTACACTTAAATTTTTTAATCCTGAAGAAACATACCTTGAATTTAACGTAAAAATAAAACCACCTACATATTCCGCAAGTGGTATTGATAGTCTACCTTGTCCTACCCGTCTTGGTTTAGATGCTGAAACTGGTGGTCAGTGTTTAATAAGGTCTCTACGTATACACGACCAAAATGGTGTTCTACTAGAAGAAATAGAAAATTACAATACTCTTGTTGCACTTAAATATGATTATCACACAAATGAAAGTTTAAAAAATAAACGAGCGATGACTGAAGGCACATCTAAACATATATTACAAACCCGTGGAACTATGGGTAATATTAAATCTGATGCTAATAATTGGTATAATTCTCCATATACTACTAATTTTGTTGATACAAATCCTATTAATGCTTCTTTCACAGCAAATGATTTTAAAACTGCTAAAATTTGTATGCCTTTACATTCTGGTATTTTATCTAATGATAAAATCTTCCCTAATATGCTTGTTCCTATCACAATAACTTTACTTTTAGAAGATACAAATAAAGTATTCCGTATGAATGATGGTGCTATGCGATTTAGAAAATTAACTTTGAATCCTATGTTTTTAGATAGAAAAAATAAAGCAGGTGCTAATGC
>Ga0181411_1000297_pt1 | contig 17634 bp, 16 predicted proteins | sample 34SPOviralmetaG_FD_130114 | JGI IMG/M metagenome (GOLD analysis project Ga0181411, IMG submission 130114) | Marine viral communities from the oligotrophic San Pedro Time Series (SPOT) site, San Pedro Channel, CA, USA - 34 SPOT_SRF_2012-07-09 | ecosystem: Environmental > Aquatic > Marine > Strait...
AAATTAACAGTCAACTGCTCTACCAACTGAGCTACCGAGGAATGTTTTAAAAACAATGTGTTTTAATACGATCCTAGATGACTGTCAAAATAAATAGTGAAAAAATATTCACTAATTTTTAAAACCACAAATCAGTCAACTACTCTAATAACATAAGTTAGGATTTTATTATATAGCAAATTCACTATATTTAGATTCACTTTTGAAGAGATGAAATAGGTGAGGAAGGATTATTTGTTTTTTGTGTGTTCAGTTTGGCAATCTTTATCTGGTGGATAACCTGGAGTTTGCAATCTGCAAAATCTTAAACCTTTAGCATCACATACAAAGCTTTCAGTTTCAGTTCCGCAATAATCACACTTAACAGCTATGACTAGCTTTCTACTTTTTCGCATTTTTAATTGATTTAATCTAAACTTGAGATGCTGATAATTTTGCCATCTTTAACAACAGCATTAACTTTGCTGCATTTATAATCAGCATTAGAGTTCCTGGTTGCAATTCTTTTTTTTGTTAAACAAGTCTTAAAGTTAGGCATAAGTAAATGTTCTTTTAATTCTGGAGGATTACCCAGATACATTATTAGAGCTATGACTATTTCCATTTTGCCTCACCTTGTCTTTTAGTTTTTCTATATCTTTAAGAGCTTTAGTTAGTTGTTCTTCAAGATGATCTAATTTAATTTGTGTATGAATATTTTTATCTAAAGCTTCTTGCTGCTTATCTGTCTGTTTAAAGAGCTCTTCTATGAGCATAAATATTTCTAAATTTTTTGGAGTTTGATCTGCTTTTTTTAAGAGATCTGCTTCCATTAAAGTATCTGATGTTTCTAATCTAGTTACTCTTTCTACTATTCCAAAGTAACCCCAAACACCAATAGCAACAGTTATTACTATTGATATAAGATTTCTCATTGGCATTGAGATTGCTGTATTGTCTGAAACCTTCATCTATTCTTACCTCTAAAATAATGCTTGGATGGCTCATAGTTCCATCTCTTGCCATGATGTCCTCTAAGATCTGCGTACTTCATTCTTAATCTAACTATGATTTTAAGTAGCTTTCTCACTTGCCACCGCCTTTATATCTTGTGTTCTTTTGTTGTAATTTTTCTGATTTAGATTTTGATTTTTTATGTTGTCCAGGACCTCTTTTTTTTGGTTTATCTCTAGTCTCAAATGACTTGAATTTCTTAGCCACTACTTCTTGCCTTTAAATATCTGTGTGCCTTTTATTCCATAAACGGATGCAACAACTAAAATCCAAAGATTAGTAAACCAAGATGGTAACTGCTGGAAATGTTCAAAGAAAATTTTAATCTTCTCCATAGCTTCCACATCTTCTGAAAAAACTCCATATGCCAGGATTGCTATTGGCAAACTTAAAATTATTAAAATTGCCTCATCCTTGTAATCTGCTTGTCTTGCTTCTAATAATTTTCCGCTGTACTCAATATCTCCTTTGCTCATTTTTTGAGCATGGTTCATTTGAGCATCTGCCATAAGCATTTTAGTTTCTTGTTTCTTTTTATAAATATGAGTACCAGCATTTAAAGCTAGTTTGATTGCACTAAACCACATTTAATATAACCAACAGTTAGGTCTGGCATCAAAGCCAAGATCATTATTTAATAAATCGATATGGATAAAAGTTTTAGCAATACCTAATCCAGAAACTTTATTTGCAAAATAAGATATAAGTTGTTTTCTATGTTGAGAGTTGGAGACATGTATATCAACTGAATATCCTGTTGTGTGTGGTCCAGAGATACCAGTAGAAGAGACCTTACTATTATGATCTGGACATCTGTAAGCAGAGGTGAGTGTCAATGGCACTCCTAGAGCTTCTCTGGCGGTCTGAAGCATATCTACAATCTCAGATGCAATCTCTAATCTGTTGCAACAACTACATCTAAATTCATCTGGTTTAAAGTTACACCAATCCTCTTGCCAGTTTTCTGGCTCTCTTATCATTGTCATTTGATTTCCTATTTAAAGTTGAAATATCCAATACAAGCAGCAGCTATAGATCCTAAAAATACTAGAACAGCTACAATGCCTTTACCTTTAGAAACACTATCAGAGAGTGTATCTACTTTTTTTTCTAATCTTTGTATTGATTTTAATAAATTATCCATCCGTTCAGAGCATAACTTTTCATGTGAAGATAGTCTTATGCCGACACTTTGTTGAACAAGTGATGAAGCGGATTTCTTTTTAGGCATTAGTCTTTTTTATCTTTTGCCTTTACTTCTTCTTTAGGTAATTCAGCCTTTAATAACTCAGTATATTTAGATCTTAATATATTTAAGTCTGAAGCCTCCAAAGCCAGATTTTGTTCTTTAACAGTTATATTCTTTAATTTTGCTAGATATAACTTGCCATTATCAGATAACTTTTCGCTATCATAATTTTTGTCGTCAATTTTAAAGTTCATTTATAAACTCCTATACGTTGATTAGTGATTGTACTTCTTCTTCAGTTAGACCAAGATCTAAAAGTTTTTGTTTTCCTGATGCTTGTTTATCCATGTGATTTTGAATTTTAACTTTTCTATCTTCGCAATCTTGTCTAAAAACATCAATTGTAGCTTGTTCTTCTGTTGTCATATCTCTAGCTTCAATAGTTCCATCTAAAGATTTTAATATTATTTTATCTGTCATTATTTGATCCCATATATATCGATTACTCCATGATTAAGGTTTTGTGTTGCAGTAAATGTACATTCGGTAATTGCAGAGTTATTTCTCCATTGACCACCACCAAATATTTTTAATCCAGTTGAATAACCATGAGCAACTCCCATTGATGTGAATGACATTGTTTTATATCTATCAGTAGCCGCTGGAGCATAAACAAAAATTCCTTGAGCTGAGTTACTGGTAAATCCTAAAAATCCAGAACCATTCATATAAAATTGATTATCATCATGTGATAGATCTCCTTTGTTTTGAGCTTGGTCTGCATTTTTTCTAAAGAACATATAATTAGCACCTGTACTATCGTTGTTAAAACCTAATTTAAAATCTGGCATTAACCCAGTTGATGATGTGGCTATTCTTCCTAAACTTAAATACATAATAGCGTAACCACTCATATTAACTGAAATTCTATAAGATGTAGCCGCACTAATATTAGCAAGATTAGTTGATGAGATTAAAGTCATTCCACCAGAACTAGGTTGTGCTGCCCAAGTTAGACCGCCAGTATTTCCAGATTGTGCTGTAAGCATATATCCATTTACTGGAGAGTTAGAAACTTTTAAGTTTGCTTCATCAACAATGTTATCAGCTATTACTGTTGCACCATCTGAAGATGAAGTTACTTCTCCACTATGATTAGGATGAGAATAATTATTAGCTCCATCTGCTACGTTAAGCATTGTTCTAACATTCGCTGCGGTAATTTCTTCAATCACACCAGCACCAGAACTATCTCTACCTAAAATTCTATTTGTTGCAGATACGTTTTGGATCTTAGCATAAGTAATTTGATCGTCTCCAACATGAGCTGTATCTATTGAGCCATCTGTATAATGCTCTGAGTTAATTGCATTGTCAGCGATCTTTGATCCATCTACTGCATCTGCTGCTAAGTGTGCATTGTCTATACTACCATCAACATAATGCTCGGAATTTATACTATCATTTGCAATATTATCTCCGTCAACTGCATCTGCTGATAAATGAACATGATCGATACTTCCATCCGTATAGTGTTCGCTATTAATAGCGTTATCTGCAATCTTAGATCCATCAATAGCATCTGCTGTTATGTTTGCAGCAACAACAGAGTTTGAAGTAACCAGTTTGCTATCTTTAATATTTAATCCGTCAATAGTTACACCATTAGCTGAAGTTTTTTCAGAAATAGTATCAACTGCAACTGCTCCAGTAATTGTTGCACCAGTATTTGTAGTTTCAAATTTCTTTCCAGAATCATAATATAAATCAACAGAACCATTATGTTTAAATTGTGCTAAATATTCTGTATTATCTCCATTTACTAAATCAATAGTACTTGCACCTTGTATTTTTAAACTGCCAGTACCACCATCTTTAATAAAAGAATTAGACCCATCATGGTAAATTTCTAAATCTGAACCAGCACCAAAGATAGCTTTATCATTATCAGCAAAAACTATGTCGTTTCCGTTACTTGCTAAATCTCCACCAAGTTGAGGAGAGCTATCTTGCACAATATCTGTTAATGAACCAGCAACAATAGTTACAAAATTACTTCCATTAAAATATTTTAAAGCATTAGCATTAGTATTATAGAATAAATCTCCAGCATCATTATTAGATCCAGGATCAGAAGATCCAACTCTATATCTTTCTGCAAAACTGTTTATTCCACTAAGATTAGTTGCTGCTGTATTAACATTCGCTATTGATCCACCAACATTATTAATATTAGTTATAACTCCAGAAGCATTAAGATTAGCAATATTAGTAAGAACACCAGAAGCATTAAGATTAGCAATATTTGTTAAAACACCACTAGCATTTAAGTTAGCAATGTTCGTTACGTTAGTTGATGTTGCTAAAGTATTAAGATCAGAAACAAAATCTGAAGTCGCTAAAAGGTTTAAGTCGGAAACTATATCGGATGTTGCTAAAGTATTTATATCTGAAACTATATCAGATGTTGCTAATGTATTTAGATCACTAACAATATCAGAAGTAGCAAGAGTATTAATATCAGAAACAATATCAGAAGTTGCTAGAGTATTAAGATCAGATACGATGTCAGATGTCGCTAAAGTATTTAAGTCAGATACAATGTCTGAAGTTGCTAAAGTATTCATGTCAGAAATTACATCTGCATTAGCAAGTAAAGCCATATCAGCAATAACATCTGTTGTAGCAAGTAAAGCCATATCAGCTACGATTGCACTTGTCGCAAGTGTATTCATATCTGAAATAACATCTGAAGTTGCTAACAGAGCCATATCAGCTATAACATCTGTTGTTGCTAATAATGACATATCAGTAACTACAGCACTTGCAGCTAAAGTATTAATATTAGTTTGTTCAGATGAACTAGGTTTTATTGCTACCCAAGCTGATCCTGTCCAAGAAAAAATTTGATTAGAGCTAGTGTTAAAATAAATTGCACCAGTTACTAAAGCATCTCCATCATTGTCGGTTGACGGATTTGAAGATTTAGCTCCTAAATATCTGTCATCAAAACTATCGAAACTAGCAGCAGCAGAAGTAGCTGAACTAGCCGCAGCTGTCGCAGAGTTACTAGCATTTGTTGCTTGAGTAGAAGCAGTAGAAGCTGAAGTAGAAGCATTAGATGCTTGAGTAGAAGCGGTTGAAGCAGAGGAAGCGGCAGCGGTTGCGGAGTTTGCAGCAGCAGTCGCAGATGTAGAAGCACCAGAAGCTGAAGTTGTTGCAGAAGCAGCATCAACAATTAAAGACCATTTAGCACTATCGGTGTTTGTAGTTAATGGTTGTGATCCAGATGATGTGTGAGCAGTTGTTGCTATAAAGATATTATTAGTAGAAGTATCTTTAACAATATCTCTGACTACATAAGCAGTAGAAGCAGCCCAGTTACCTTTAAAAGTTCCAAGCTCTTGAGCTATATCAAGTTCTCCAGAAGCATTAAAAGATAAAACTTTATTAGCTCTATCAGTAGCAGAAGTAGTGAACTCTGTACTGGTCATAGTGTTCGTTCTTGAAATTTTTAAAGATCTATCAAGTTGTTCTTGTAATTCTTGATTGATGGCTATTGTTTTATCATGTGCAGTTTCGATTGTATCTGCACTCATAGGATCATTATCGATAAGATCCATTGTTTGTGTTTGAGTAGTAGATCTTCTTAAAACAACAGTTTCACCACTTGCTGGAATATTACCAGATGTGAAAGTTACAGTTCCAGAATTATTTCCTACTCCAGCAACATTATAATGAGTACCTTTGCTTTTAACTGTTTCAGCTCCAGTTGCTGATCTGATAATTACCTGAATATCATCATCATCAGTAATTTTAAAATTATAAGTAAAGGCTGTTGTAGAGCCATTTCCAGAGTAGCTGTTTTTTATAATTGTAGTTGATATAGTCAATTTATTATTCCTCTTGTTGTTTTATTACGTTTGTTAAATCTCTTTGGTTATTTTCCCATTTCTTGGTTGCAATTCTTTCAGCCTCAGCTTTTATTCTTTCATAAAATGGACTGTTTTTTGATTTGATAGCTTTAGTTACATTTGATTTTGCTTTATCAACTTCTTTAGCCATCAATTCTTTTTTATAAGTTCTATCTTGTGAATTTATATATTTTGGATCAGCAAGTAATTTTTCTAATCTTTTTCTAATGGCTGTTCCAGTTTCTCTTAAATAAATAAAATATTCATCTTCAGTAAGTTTAACTCTTACATCAATGCCATAATTAACAGCTCCGTATTCGGTATCAAAAGCTGTAAATTGAATTTTTTTTCTTGGTTTAGTTGGAGTATATCCAATATCAATAGCTTCTTTATTTATGTAGTTTTCTTCCATAGATGAAATAACTGAAAATTTAGGAGATGGTAAGCCAAGCCAATCATAATCTAAATTTAATTCATTCTCAAAACCAGGAACATTTTTTTGAAGCATTGAAAGAAAATCAATATTTAATTTTCTAAAGTCATCTGCATTCACTAATCCATAATTTTCTGTTTGAATTTTTTTAGATCCTAAATCTTCAAACTGTTGCAAAAACATTGTGTAAGGAACTAATCCTGAAGCAATTTTTTTACCTTCTTGTTTTAAAACTTCTCCAGTATCTTCGGACATTCTTAATTGCGAAATAAGATCAACTAATCTTCCAGCTCCATTAAAGAAAGTTGAATTTGCTAAGTTATCTCCAAAAGAGATCGCATAAGCAGTAAAGAAATTATAAAACTCTTTATGTGTATTCTTCCAGCCAGACCAGTTGTCTTGCATATTAGCCAGTATATGACCAACATCTGCTGCAACTGATGCCATTAAAACTGCTGGCTCAAAACCATTTAAACTTGCTTGTAGTTTAGACCCAGTTAAACCAGTTAATTCTTTTATCTCATCAGATAAGAAATTATGAAATCTAAAAGATTTTGGTTGTCTATTATCAGCTTTACTTAATTGATATTTTTTTCTTCCTCTAACATCTATATCTGAGCCATGAAAAGTGCTCATATATCCCAAAGGAACAAAGGTCATCATAAAAGCCCAGCCCATCGCAGCTTTAGCTTTAGCCATTTCTGCTCTAGCACCACCAGCTTCTAAATCTGATTTATACTTTCTTAAAATTGTTTTCTTTCCAGGATAAGGCATTCTTTCAAGAACAGTTCCACCAATGTTTGTTGGTGTTCTCATGAAAGTAAAATATTGACTAGAAAAAATACTTAATGGATTAAAACCTTTTGATGCTTTTAAATCTTGTATTCCACTTGCAATGTCTCCAAGAAAGTCATCTCTTTTACTTAATGGAGTTTGAAAAGTTCTTCTTAATGCAGCCTCGTAAGCTGCTTTAGTCATTATATCATCTGGATTTGTAATTAGAGATGCAAGATAATCAGATGCTTTATTTAATTCTAAGTTTCCTAACTTAACTTCTTTAATTGTTTCTCTAAAAGATAAAGCATAAAGTTCACTTTGATATGCAGCATGTTTAAAATAATTATCAGTATTCTGTAGAACTCTATAAGGAATACGATCCATTGTTAATATAGTTCCAGTAACATCTATAAACTTTCCAAAAACTGTGTCCTTAGATGCACCAAATCCATCTGCTGAAAAAGCATTAACTGGACTTTCAAATTTTGTTCCTGAAACTTTACTGTCAAAGCCAGGCATATTTCTAAATGGATTTTTTAATACATCTTTAGTATTCCATTTTTGAGAAAAAGCTCTCCACATATTCGTTGTTGCAAGATGTTCACCAAATGCAGCAGCCATATCTTCAAACTCAGCAACACTATCAACAGTCTTTCCACCAAATCTCCAAGAGGCATATTTCCTCTCAGTTTTTTCCATTACTTTATAGATCCAGTTACCACCGATGTTTTTTACAAAGGTTAATGTTCCTGATAAAATATTATTTAAAAATATCTCTACTAAAGCATCAGAAGTTTTTGCTCCATATCCTTTTTCAATTAATTTAACTTTATTTACTAATCCTGGAGTTTCTAAATAAGCATCAGCAATTTTTTCAATTTGCTTTTTGCCTCCTAAATTCATTAGGATATTTTTTCTATTTAAGTTATCTAAATCAATATTTCTAATAGCCTGATCTTGAGTTGGCTCTTTTAATATATTTAAAGCTCTTGCAATTTCTGTTTGTGCACCTTTATAAATTTTAGTTAATTGTGCAGTTAAAGCATGTTGTTGAGCAAATTCTAAAGCAGTTTTAGTATTATCTCCAGTTTCAGTTCTCATTAACTTAGCAAGTTGAGTAAGTTTTTTATGTTGAGATATTAAAAAGTTTTTGGCAGCTTTTATTTCAGCTGCGTTTAATGGAGATCCAGGTCTAAGCTTTAATAAATTAGCAGTTAATGTTTCAGCATTATCTCCTAATAAAGTTGCAAAATCGTTAGTCTCTTTCCAAGTTTGAACTCCACCAGTTCTTTTTTTAACTTGTTTTGAAATTTGTCTGCCAAGTGTATTAATTGATTGTAATACATCGTCTGTAGTATTGATCTTATTAAAATTTAAAAAATCATCTTCTTTACCAGTAAGTTCTGTTCTCATTAAAACATCTTCTTCAGGTGTTAAATAATTATCTACATCCTGTTTAGAAGAAGGTTTAGGTGGTTTTACTTTTATATTTTTAACATTATCTGGAGTTAAAATTGGTGATACATCTTTTGCAGATATTGCTCCAAATTCTGGTGCTTTAATAATGTCAATCGGATTTCTTTTGCCAGCATTTATTTCATCAATCTTAACTTGAGTTTCTTGTAATAATGTTTGGCTTTGTTTGCCTGTAAATTTTTTTGTGCCTTCAGGAAACAACCTTGGTTTAGGTTTATTTCCACGAATAGCATTTATAATCGCTTTCGCTACCATGTTTTTTTATTCCTGTGATTTTTGAAAATAAATATTTGAAGCTATTTATTTCTTACTATTAATTTGTCTTTTGTGAAATAATATTGTTTTCTATGTTATCCGATACTGCTTGAGCTCCCCAAGTTGCTAAACTTACTCCACCAAGTAATTCAAACAGAGGTTGACTTGAACTTTGTACTCCAACTTTCATCTCATCTGATAATTCTAAAACTGTAACTGGAATATCATCAATAGGATCTAGGTCCACCATATCGTTTATTTCGTCATCAAAAACTTTTCTACCTAATTTATCATCATAAACTTTGGCATTAAATTTCTTTGCATACTTTTTAAGATAAGCTGGAATAGCTTTGTCATATAAGCTGTTTTTACCTTCTCCACCTTCGATAATTGGTTGATTAAAAGTAACTGAATTATTGCCATTATCATAATCTGCTTGTTTCAAAGTTTTACCTTTATTGATAATTCTTTCAGCAATATCTTTACCAAATCTTTTTTCTAAATTTTCAAATTTCATTAATTCAGATATTTGCAATACTCCATTTTGGTCTTGAGCTTCTATTCCAATTTCTCTTCTTGCTAAATCAAATGATCCAATTTCGATACTGTCAAATTTTCTAACAAGATTATATCTATCTTGAACAACAGATCCTTTAGGAACTGAAATGGCATCAAAGCCATTATCTGCCGCATATCTAGTTAATCTTTTAATTGCTAGTTCGTACCAATTATTTTTAAATGGAAAGTCTTTAATTACTTTATCCATTGCCTCTAAACTTTCTACTTCTCCATATTTGTCAACAAACTCGTTTGCATCTTCTAACATATCTTTATTTGATTGTTTTACAGCTTGAACTAAATCAGATTGCATTTCTTCAACTGCTAAAACTTTTTTACCATTAGATAACTCTCTAGTCTTAAATCTTACATTAGCCAATTCGTTTGGCTCATTAAAATGTGGACTTTCTGCAATATCAAAATTATCTATATTATCATATTTTGTTACTCCAGTTTCTAATGGAATAGGTTTTCTTCCTCCTAGTTCTCCAAGCTGTCTATACTTTAAAATAAGTTCTTTATAATCATCTCCACCAACAGATGTGTATTGCTCGTATCTTGTAGTTCCTTCTTGTAAGGATTTTAATCTTTTTAATTCTCTTACTTCAGCTTCAGCAGCATATTTTTTAATATCATTAACTGTTAAGTCAGCTTGATAATTATATTCAAATGTTCCACCGCTATTAGGATTGTCAACAGTATATTTAACTGGATCTCCTTCAATATCTATATTTCTAAAAATTTTAATTTGACCAGAAGCACTATCCTCAAATAAATAAAATGTTGCTAAATTAGGATTAGTTTTATGTGGAAATGTTTTTAAGATAGCATCAGTATCATAAATTTTAGTATTTACATCTTTAAAACTATCTAAAGTATCTGATATATCAGTTCTTTGAAATCTACTAAAATCCATTTTCTCTGGAATTTTAGTTCCATTTTCTAAAGTATTAAAAAAAGTATAATTATCACTATCTAATGGTATTCCTTTCTCTTCAAAATATTCATTAAATAATCTGGTTTGTCTTAACTCTGCACTTTCTAACATTTCATCATACATTCCAAAATCTTTTCCAGTTCTTGGAAACATAACCTCTGTTACATCAATTCGATTTGCCGAAATAAACTCTAACACTTCATCTTTAGTTACATTTTTTTTATCTTTTAAAAATGCTTCAAGATCCATCCATTTGAGCTCACTTGCTTTAACTCCAGGAGTATTAGAAATTGTTTTAAATATTTGTTCTCCAGATGCTTTGTTTGGCAATTTAGTTGTTGCATCTATTACAGCTGATTTAAAAACTGGAGCTTTATTTACTGCATTAACGATAGCTTTAACTGGTGATCCTTCAGCTTCATTATCAGCAAACATACCAACACTAGCTCCAGTAGTACCAGCCATAGCTGGAACATATCTTTTCATAAATTTAAACACATCTATGATACCTGGAATAGCAAATCCAAAAGCTCCATATTCTAATGCTTGATGAATTTCATCAGCAATTTCATCTTCTGGTGTATTAGGTAATATTCCAATTAATTCTTTAAGTTTAGCAACATCTTTAGCATAAGGTGCAAAGTAAGTTTTTTCTCCATCTCTATCTTCATTTTCAACACCAACTGCACCAATAGCAGCAGATAAAAAGAAAGAAGGATATTTTGGCATACCAGCTTTACGCATAAAATTATATGCTGGAATAGAGTAGGCACTATCTTGAACAACAAGACTTAATATATCTTTTACCCAACCATTATCTTTTTGTTTTTCAAATAAATGTTCTCTGTATTCACCTAAGTTTTCAGAAAAATGTTTTGAAACTTTCATCACTTCTTCTTCAGTTTTTGGACTAAAAAATTCTGGTGGCATAGCCATAGCAATAGGAGCTTTCTCAAACATCTTGTAAGCTAATGGCATTAAGTTAGTTGCAACATCAGCTCCATTAACTGCTGCTAGTTGCATACTAGTTAAAAGATCTTCTGTTTCATCTGTTAAAAAATTACCAAAAGTCTCAAGATATTCTTTTGCTACAGATGTTGCTGAGTTAGCATTATCTTCAGCAAATTTATCTTTATCAGCCTGAGTATTAAAAACTGGAAACTCTATTTGATTAACATCTAAATTATTTTCATAACCTTCAAGAATAGTTGGATCTTGTCCAGCATCCTTAATAACTCTATAAGAATTACTATTAAGTAAATCTCTTTTTTTAGTTTCAGGTAAATATATTTTATTTAATAAATCAGTCATTAATTTTTATTTTTACTAAAGTTAATTCCAGAAACGTCTTGTGTTCCTTGTTCAGTTGCAAAGTTAAATTTCTCTTGTTGTATTTCTGCTGCTGTAGCATCATCTTTTTGAATAGGTGCAACCGCTAATCTGATTTGATACATCATACTAACAAATGCAATTCTCTCTAAATCATCAACAAGATTTTTACCATCTGCTACTGATTTATTTTTAATTGATTTAAAATCTTCCATAACTTTATTTTGTACTGTCTCAAAATAATTTGGATCATCAGTTAATGCTTTGGACCAATTAACATTCTTAACTGGAAAAGAGAGTAGGTTAAGTTTAGGAACTGCTTTATCGTCAAACTCTTCTAATACAACTTCTCCATAAGCATCTTTTGGAGACATACCATTTAAAACTTTTTTAGTGTAACTTTGTAAAATCTCTTGCTTTCTAGTTGCGATTTCTGCTTTTTCTTGAGAAGCTTCATAACCAGTAAAAGTTATCATCGCTATATTCTTGTCAATCATTTTAGAATAATGACTGTACTCTCTATGAGACTTCCAATCTTTTTTACCTTTATCAATAATCGCAGTAAATGCAGATATATCTTGAATACCCATCTCAACTAATAAATCATTATCTACTAAGTAATTATTTTTAATATCTGATAAAGCTTGAACTGTTTTAGCCGAATGAAGTTGTACAGTAATTGCATCAAATACTTCTTGGTCTGTAATACCATCTTGTTCTGGATCTGATAGAAAAGCAGACAATCTTAAAAACATTGGCTCATTTAAAAAACCATCTTCATATAATCTATAAAGTTCACCAACATTTGGCATTTCATTTTGTAAATTATCATCAGTTGGATTTGATTGAGCATTATCAACTCTAATTAAAACTTCCGTAAAAGTACCTATTTGACTTTCTTGTTCTTGAAGCTCTACTAATCTTTCTTTATTTTCTCTAACAATTCTTTTATCTATTAAAGATTGCATTGCTGCTTCTACATGTCTTTCAGCATCTTCTGTACCAACAGCTTCTCTTAATGCCTCAACATTATCTATTACACCTTCAGGATCTATTCTAATAGTAGAGTTTAATAAAATTTTATTTCTTAAATTAGTTTTTGTTTTAACTAATTTTTGATATTCGTCATAGCCAACGACACTAGCATAACCTTCATTTTTAATTAAATTATCAAACATGATTTGACCTCTAGCCATGTTCGATTGATCTGAACTAACCATCAATGAAATTGCAGTATCAAAACCTTTACCAATATCTATTAAAAATTTATCTGATGTATTAGTTGATATTTGTCCAACTAACTTTGGAACTAATTCTATTTTTCTTTGGTTTAAATATTTTTTAAGAGCTCTTTGAACTGGAATACTTTTGTCCTTCCAAATTTTCTCAAAGTTTTTTTCGCTTATGTCTTTTTCAAAATTAGAAGGATCGTTTGCAATATTTGTACTATTTTTATATTTAGAATATTTTGTTGTAAGCTCTGTATCTATTGGTAACTTTGCTTCATTGATTTGATTTTCATCTTCAATTTTATATAAATCTTTTTGAATTGCTGCGATTGAATTAGCAACTGCACTTATTCCTTGTCCTTGAATACTTGCTAAAGACATTGGTAAAGCAAGAGTTGATGTTCTAGGTGCTTTACTTTGTGCTATCTGCATCTTGCTATCAATAATTTCTAATTTAGCCATTATGATATAACTAACCTTCCAGCATCTTGAGATTTGTAACCCATAGTGAGTAAGCTACCAGCAGCTTTAAACATTTCTGATCTTGCAGTTAATTCACCTTTATATCTTTCGCCTTGTCCTCTTGCTTGAATTAAAATACTTTGATTAATAATATCGTTTTGAGCAACTTCTGAATTATAATCAGCTAGTGCTAAATCAAATAATTGGTTTTGTTTATTTTTAAGACCAACTAAAAATGGTGTTGTTCCTTCTCTATATTCTGCTCCAGTATTTAAAGCATCAACAAAGAAATTTGAAAACTGTCGTTCTTGTGCTTCTATAAATCTAGGTTTTTCAATAGTGTCATAAACTTTTTGTTGAACAGCTGCTTTCTTTCTTAAATATTGTGCTTCTTGATAAGCAACACTTTCATTGTATTTACCGATTTTTTTTGCTGATTGAGCAGCTGCAATATTACCTAGTGCACTCATAAATTTTTGCCATCCTATAATAGTTAGTTTTATCTGGTCCATACATTTGCATTAGACCTTCTTTTTTTAATCCAAGAAATTCTGCAAATCTAATTCCAGTTTTAAATTCTTCTTTGACTGAAGTTTGTAGTCTCCAGATATTGTTGTTTGCACAAAGTAAATCTAATCTTTTCTTGATTGAAAGAATTGATTTAATTTTGTGGTCGAATATTCTTTTAGATGCAATAACCCAACCTTCAGCAACTCCATCCCACATTGGAGTAATGCCACCAGAAAGCACAATGTCATTATTAGCGAATAAGCTAAAAGACAACCCAGGTATTCCAAAATCGATCCTACCTTCTTCAGAACTTGCATCAGCTTCCAATAATTTTTCATTCATTCCAAAGGTTAAGATTTCATCAGCATGGCTTCTATCGTATGGAATAATTTTATAATTAACCATCCGATGTAACTAAAGTTGGATATATTGAAAGTACCGAACAAGGCAAAGGTTGATCTTGTTTAATAAATATAAAGCCATCCGAATTGTAGTCATCGTTAAATTCTATTTCTTTATCTCCAGCAAGTAGAGTATCAACTGGAGCTGATAAATTACTTGATGTTGTTCTAAAAGGAATTGTTTCAAGATTTGATAATGATGGTCCAACTTTAACACCAACTGTTTCAAATAATCTTAATACAACTTTTGAAATTCTTTTTGTTTTACCTTGTGATGTTCCTTCAGCAGCTCCGCCTTCAATTCTCATTGTTTGCAAAACACTATCGTAAGATAAACCAACACATGCTTTAGTAACAGCTCTGTCTAAACTTATTGCTCCAGAGCTTACTGTCTTGTTTGCATGAACAGATCCATCAGCTAATATAGAAACTGATTGACCTTCTAAATGACTTAATCCACTTAAAGATGATACTGAAGATCCAGAATAGGTGAGGTGGCTGTCTAAAAATCTAAAATCTGTAGATGTTGTTTCGTCAAAATCAAAATCAGAAAAACATTCTACATATCTTTTAGTAGCACCATTAATTGTCCTTTTGACTATTACCCAAACTTCATCTTCTGTTAAAGTGCCAGATATACTTGCAACACTTTCACAAACAGCATTTCCACTACCAAATACTCCACCGAAAATATGTCTTGTCCAGGCAACAACATTTTCTGATCTTTGATAAGTTAATGCTGCTAAAACTCCATCTTCTCTAACACACCAAATAATACTACTTGGCTCTTGTTGGAATGACATTTCACTAATACCAGTATCAGTAGCCACTTCATTTAATATTGTTAAATCTGGAGCTTGATAACCATCACTATCAAAGTTGTATTGTAATTCTCTAATTTTTCTTCTGGCTTTTTGTAAAAACAAAATTGCGTTACCAGCTGGAATAGCATCCACATTAGCAGATCCAAAAGAACTCTGTTTTTTAATTGTAATATTTGTTGGTGTGATAGAGGCATTTGTTCCATCAGCTGAAACTGTAAATTCACCTCCAGTCGTTCCTACAACTAAAGTTCTAACTGCTTTCATATATCTAATGGCATTAACTTGATTTGATGCGATTGTATAAACCATAGCATCACCAGCATTAGTGCCAGTAGTCATATTTTCGTAATCACCAGCAGCAGAAAAAAATAATGTTTGTGGCTCATCTGTTGTTCCAGCAAAAACTAATCTTTGTTCAAAAAATGAAACACATGATGGATGTCCAGTAGTGTCAGAAAAAGCTCCAATCTTCCAATCTGTTTTGGCATCAGTATTTGTAAAAGCTGTTATAATTGTACACACAACAACTGTCGTACTTGTTCTAGCTGTTATTTTAGCAATACCAGAATTAAAACTTATAAATCTACCAACATCAGTTGTTTGAAATCCAGCACCTCCATTTATTCCAGTAACCGCAGAGGCAGTTATGTTTACACCAGTTCCAACACTAGCTGAGGCTGGTGTTAAAGTAGTTGTTGTAGAATTTGTTGCAAGATATGGTCCATCAGTAAAATCAACTTCAGCTAATGTCCATGATGTATGACCAGTTCTTGATAACTTCATCACTTCATGATTTGGATGAGTGATGTACATAACATCTGCTGATTGAGCAAATTTTATGTCAAATAATTCTGCTGTTAGATAAGGAGAAGATATTTCATAAGCTGATCCACCAGATGTTATCTGTCCTTTGTCTTTAAAAAATCTAATATAAGTATTACCAAATTCTAAAATATAAGTTTGAGTAGTTGAAAATTCAAAAGGTATCAATCTTGTTTTTGCACTACTTGATTTAACTTCAGCAATAAATTGAGTTCCAACTCTTCTAGTTGCTGCTCCTTGAGGATGTACTAAAAAATTTTCTAAAGTTTTTGCTCCTGAACTATATTTTTCAAAATCTGTTCTACCTTCCATTTTAGGAGAAAATTCTCCTGATACAAATGAAGTTAAAGCTAGTGTCGTTCTTGGCATATCTTTCTAAAAATTTCTTGTTGGCTTAATCCTTGTTCTTCTCTTTTACATTTAGAAGTAGGATCAATTTCATTTTCGTTAATAATTTCTACTAAAGCATATCTATAAACCTTAGTGTCATCTCCCCATTGAAAATGAAGAAGTGATTTAGGTTCTGAATATTTTTCTAACAATCTTGGATCAAAAGATGATTTGGTCATTATAATCTAGCATCTACAAATTCGGTGCTTTCAATAGTTCCTAATGAGTTTTCAGTTGCATCTATAAATCTTGCTTCTCTTAATCTTTCATCTGCTCTAACCATATATTTATCAGCTAGTGTTGCATTGTTTGTTACTGCATATGCAAGATCAGCAGCAAGTTGATGAGATATACTTTCTTGAAGATATGTATCGTAATTGTTTGGATCGGTATCTATTGCAATATAAATTATATAAACAGTACCTTCATTCGTTACAATATTCTTACCTTCTAATTTATAATCAATATCTGAATTGATACTGTCAGTAACTCCATTATGAACTTTTAAAACTCTCAAACAATCTGAAGGAAGAGCATAAGCAAAAGAATATTCTACTACTGGAGCAGTTGTATTTTGAGCTAATTGAACTCTTTTGTGTAAGCAATTCCAAGCATGAGATCTAAATACTCTATTTCTTACTGGCTCATATCTTTGATTAACTAATCTTGCATTCTTACTGTCATCTGTGAATGCTGAAATTGTTGATGCTCCTAAAAGGTTAAGAGCTGAGTTTGCTATATCTACTGCACTTGCCATTATGTCTGTTCTCCTTGTTCTCTACATGCAAATTTAATTGCCAGTTTTTCATCTTCGAAATCTTCTTGATAAAGTTCGTTTAATAAATAATGCGATTGTTGGTATCCTTGATTTATACATGTGGACCAATTATCAAATGATCCTGTAATACTCTCATCGTTACATTGTGGAGTATTTGTTGCGTAACTACACACATATAAAATTAATAGATATTTCACTTTAACATTTCCATCTTCGTCTAGCTTGTCTGATCCTTGAGTTTGGATTATTTTTAGTTTTTGCGGAAGATCTTTTAAGTTGTCCTAGAGATCTTGCACAATATGATTTTCTTCTTTTTGCAGCCTTTGATCCTTTTTTAACTTTACCAGTAACTGCGGT
>Ga0181411_1000298_pt1 | contig 17634 bp, 10 predicted proteins | sample 34SPOviralmetaG_FD_130114 | JGI IMG/M metagenome (GOLD analysis project Ga0181411, IMG submission 130114) | Marine viral communities from the oligotrophic San Pedro Time Series (SPOT) site, San Pedro Channel, CA, USA - 34 SPOT_SRF_2012-07-09 | ecosystem: Environmental > Aquatic > Marine > Strait...
CAAAGGGTTCATACCTAAAACTACTTACATAAAAGTAGGGTACACCTACCGATTTAATGTCCCTGCTGTGGTCGAGGCGCTCAAACAAGACAGCCCCGACATGGAGACCGATCAAATAACAGAGCAGTTAGACCTACCCTTTGAAGAAGGTAAGGATGTATGACCGATCCTTTTGACAGTTTGCTAGATGAGTTGCAACCTAAAGTTGCTAAACCTGTGGTAGATACAAACTTTGTTGAAGAGGTAGAAGAGACAGAAGAAGCTACAAGATTACGTTTGAGTATACGCGACGGCGTATTTCGTGTAGTAGGTGAGGTAGTAGAAGAGCTAGGTAGCGGACCACTCAAAGTAGTTATAGTAAAAGCCGCTCCGGTATCGCGCATCTATTACGAACAAGAGTATGTAGAAGGTGAAACTAAAACACCTACTTGCTGGTCTTCAGATGCGAACTCAGGTGTTTCATCTACAGCAGTTTTAGAAAAACATCGTCAGTCTAATACGTGTTTTAACTGCCCTCAAAACATTAAGGGTTCGGGACAGAACGGGACTAGGGCGTGTAGATTCCAGCAACGCATTGCCGTAATGCTAGCGGACGAAGAAGGGGTTTTACAACCTGACCATGCGTACCACTTACCGTTACCCGCAACGAGTGTGTTTGGTAAAGATCAGAAGAAGATGGGGCTTCAAACTTATGCGCGTTTGATTGATTCTCAAAGCGCACTGCTGTCTTCAATTATGACTGAGTTAAGTTTTGATGAAGATAGCTTAACTCCAAAACTATGTTTCAAACCTTTTCGAGTGTTGGAAGAAGCTGAGTTTAAATTAGTCAAACAAATGCAGAATAACCCTCACACTAAAAGTTTAGTAAGTTTTATTCCGAAAGTGTACGGAAACAACGGCCCTAGCGTGGACAGCATGTTCGATGTTGTCGAAGGGGAAGGAGTGTATGTGAGAGACTCGTAGTACCAAAACCTTAGCTTTTAAGCTAATGCAATTTTAATTAACCTTAATGAGAGTGCGATAAAATGAAGAAAGAAAAAATAGTACATAGGATAGATAACGTAGAAGCCCTTTACCCCAAGATGGATCAGCCCTACGTATTTAACAAAAAAGGTGGTCCGAATGGTAAAGGGGGGAGTGATCCTTGTGATGCCCATACTTCAGGTGCAGACTATTCCACTAGTTTTAAGATGACTGGAGCGCAAGCCAAAGAACTTTTAACAGCTATGCACAAAGCTTATAAGGTTCGGCAAGAAGATGATTGGCCTGAATTTAAAAATCCGTTCACTCCAGATACAGAAAACCCTAAACTTTTTGTTGGCAAGGCGAGGATAGATGCTTCTTGGGAAAGACCTCCAGTGCATATCGATGCTAAAAAGAACGACTTGGGTAAAGGGTTTAAGGTAACAAAAGGTAGCACAATCAGTCTACAAGTAGAGATGCACCCGTGGTACAACGAACGAACTGGAAATGGTGTGGCTTTACGTTTAGAAGCCGTTCAGGTTGTTAAGCTAGCAGAACGTGCAGTATCAAATGTATTTGATGTTGTTGAGGGGTTTGCTAAAGAAGATGACGATTCTAGTGAAGACGATCTTGAAAGTGTGTTTGATGTAGTGGCTGAAGAAGAAGAGGAAGAGGAAGCAGAAGCTGTTGCAGAACCAAAGGTCAAAGTGTCCAAGAAAAAGAAAGAGGCTCCTAAAGACGATGTTGATTTAGCATCATTGTTAGACGGATTCGACGACTAAAATAAAAATAAGGGCATCTTCGGATGCCCAAACCTCTTTCAAGTATGGATAGCTTATGGATACCAAACAGTTTCTTGGCGCTGTGTTGGGTGGTGAAGGGTACTATTGTGTAGCAGGAAAAAAGAACGAAGGGTCAATGAAACAACAGTTTCATAATTCTTTAGACGCTGTTACAGAAGCCGCGAACAACTTTGACGGACAAGGGCATGATGTTTATTTTGCATTGTCTTCTTTTGCCGATAAAAATCGTAAGTCTGATAATGCGCGGGACTTAAAGTCTTTGTTTCTCGATATAGATTGCGGGACGGACAAACCTTATCAAACCCAAAGTGATGCGCTAAAAGCATTAAGAACATTTCGTAAAACATACACTCTACCTAAACCTTTTATAGTAAATTCAGGGCGCGGTCTGCACGTATACTGGACGTTAGATAAGTCTTACTCGCGTGAAGAATGGAAGCCCGTGGCATCACAGCTTAAGGCAACATGTCTACAGGACGGGTTGGACATTGACCCCGTTGTAACTGATGATGCGGCGCGGCTACTACGTATCCCTAACACACGTAATTTTAAAGGCGAACAGCCATTACCTGTGGTTGTAGTTCTTGAAGGTGATTTAGAGGTAGAGCTTGCTGCTTTTGCAGATAAGTTACCTGCAGAGTTAATACCAATTCCTTCTATCAATAGCTCTTCTCAAGAAGATCTTGAAGATATGGAACGGGCTAAAGGGCTTTCAAAATACAGATACAATTTTAAAAACATTATTACTAGTACACGTAGTGGTACAGGTTGTGCTCACATAGAACGAGCCATACTTAAACCCGATGAACTAACTTACCCAGAATGGCTACACACACTGTCTATAGCTAAACGGTGCGATACAGATGGAGTGGAGGAAGGCACAACTCCTGCGGTACATTTAATTTCTAAACGTGCAACGAACTACGACCCAGAAGAAACTAGAAAGATTTCTGAGTCTATTGAGTACCCACATACATGCGTCAAGTTTGACGAGGACTATCCCGGTTTATGTAAAGACTGCGGTCATAAGGGTAAGATTAAAAGCCCTATAGCTTTATGTAGCGAAATAAAAATAGCGCAAGATAATACAGAAACAATTCAAGTTCCTGTTGTGCCAGAAGACCCAGAAGAAAAAGAAGCAGGTGTGGTTGTAGAAAGCCCCACACTAAGAGTAAAGACTACAAAAGTAACTGTCCCTGATTACCCTAAACCTTATGAAAGACCTAATGGTGGAGGTGTAGTGCATGTAACTAGTGACGCAGAAGGTAACAGAGAAGAAGCCTCAGTTTTAGATAACACTTTGTATGTATCTAAACGAATGATTGAAGACGGAAAAGGCCCATCTTATGAGATAAGGCATCTTTCTCCTCACGAGGGAGAACGTTCTTTTTTAGCAACTCAGACTGAGTTAACTAGTGTAGAAAGCTTTCGTAACGTAATGAACAAAAATGATGTATTAGTTGGCTCTGAAGAGGTAAAAAAAGCTATGTCGTACGTAAAAGCTTGGATGAAAAAACTTATAAACGCTGGCCCTGCAACTTATGTTAAGCCTCAGTTTGGGTGGACGGAGCACTGTAAATCTTTTGTATTAGGAGATAAAGAAATATTTGCAGACACTGTTAAAGACAATCCCGCAGGAACACGGACTGCTCAGTATATACCGATGTTTCAGCAGAAAGGATCGTTAGATGAATGGAAAGAGCTGGCTAAATTCTATGGGCAAAAGGGGTTTGAACAGCATCAATACATGTTTGGTTTGAGTTTTGGCTCGCCACTTATGGAGTTTGTATCAGGCATATCTGGTGCTATCTATAACCTTACAAGTACCGAAACGGGAATAGGTAAGACAACAGGTATGTGGGGTGGTGCTTCTGTATGGGGTGACCATAAACAGATAGTGCTTATTGGAAAAGATACAGACAATTCAGCTTGGAATCGTGCAGAGATAATGAAAAATTTGCCGCTTTATATAGATGAAATATCTAACTTTAAAGCAGAACAAGCAAGCAACTTCTGCTACTCAATCAGTGACGGAATGCAAAAGAACCGTATGAGTAATGAAGGTCAAAATGCGGAACGATTTAGAGCGGAAGTATGGGCTTTAAGTTGTGGTACTACAGGTAATAGTAGTCTGACACAGGTAGCTTCTACATTTAGAGAGAATCCAAAAGGAGAGGCGGGACGAGTAGTTAGTGTTACAGCAAAAAAACTACTTAAAGGGGATGAAGACACACTAAGAGCAAACGAGCTTAATGACAAACTAGCAGCTAACTACGGCTGGGCAGGACCAATATTTATACAGCACGTAATAAAAAATAAAGCTGAAGTAGAACAAGAAGTAAAAGATATACGTACGAAAATGATAAAAGAATTGAAAAGCGAAGCGCAAGATAGGTTTTGGGTGGCTCAAGGCGTGACGACGTACGTTGGGTGTAAGATCGCTAAGAAAATTGGGCTTATAGATTGGGATTTGGATAACTTATGGAGGTGGATCATACATACTATATTGGCACAGAAACATGATTTACAGGAGATGGACATGGATATTAATGACGTAGTAGCGCAGTTCTATATGGATAATGTACGTTCGATATTACGTATTAGTAGTACGACAGATGGGAGAGATCCGGTAATATTAGCTACGTTAGAACCTCAAGACATCCCAACCCATAAGTTTATAGGTAGGCACGAGACAGATATAAACAAATTTTATATACGTGTCGGACCTTTTAAGAGATGGTGTAGTGACCATAAATACGATTGGAGTACTATAAAAAGTCTTATGGTTATACATATGAATGCTAAGAATGTTAAGAAAAACATGGGTAAAGGCACTAAGGCAGCGATAGGTGTGACGCATGTATTAGAATGTACGTTCGCTATTGACTCTATTCCTAACCCAGAAGGTTCAGATGAGGCTAAGTCGGAGTGATATATCCCCTGATGGGGTAAGAATAATTATAGATTGGAGTGGGTTTGTAGTTGGCACTTCTCTATTCATACCATGCGTTAACGCGAAACAAGCTGTAAACGATATAGTCTCGGCTAGCGGTATAGAGAGACGACACTTAACAAAACGAGTTTGTATAGAAAAGGGTAAGTACGGAGTACGTGTTTGGCGAGTTAGTTAAAAGTCCTCGTACTCCGCTCGTGAATCTAATAGCATTTGAATGAAACGTTTATCAGCTACGTTACCACCTAATAATCTTGCAATAGCAGACCCTCTAGCGCGAGTAGTTAGGGACTGCTTTAGACTATCTCCGTCTATACCTGCTTCAGGGTGTTTTTGATTGAACTCTCTAATAGCTTTTACTGTTTCTTGCTTCCCTACCTCGTCTCCATTTTTATGGGAGAAGGCATACAGGTCTAGTAAGGCAGACCGCATATCTACTATTCCGCTTACTACGCGGCGATCTCTTGATAGCCTGTCTTGCGCCGAACGAAGTGCAGCCGGTCGGAATCCCATTGCTTCTTTGATTGCAGCTCCTACAGTAACGTCAGCAAGGATGGGGTCGCCTCGTGTTGTTTCGTACGCTCCTGTTGTAAAGTTCCTACTAGATTTTTTAATGTTAGAGAAAGCAGTTGGTAGTATTCCCTCTATAGCCCGCTGATTGTTTTGAGGATCGTCGTCAAATAGTTTTGTAATGTTATCTCCCAAACGGAACCCTATACCTATTGTTGGACCTCCATAAGTCTCTAAGGCTGAACGGAATTTATCTTCACTCCGATAGTTGCCGGGATCTCTGACTAATAAGTTAGTTAAAGCGATACGGTCAGTAACATCAACACCAAAGTATTTAGCTAGCATACCGTAGTACCAGCCGTCTCCTACCGTCTTAGCGACTATAGTATTAGTGTCGTCCTCGTCTTCATCTAAGAACATGTCGGCAACGGCGGCAACTATACCGTAAAACGGCAGACCTTTAGCCCCAACCATCGCTCCACCAGTAGCGGTCATATATACAAACGCGCTACGTAAAGCACGATCTTCTTCTATTTGTTCTGGTGTACGTGCAACTCCTCTAGCTTGTCGAGTCATCGCTTTGAGCATTCGCAGTTGAATGTACAGTACTTGAGCTGGGAATCGCTTGAACTGGTAAAGAATAGCCCCCGGTCCGGTCTGTGCCCAACGAGGGGCAGTAGCGAGAAGCGCAGAACTGTTCGCGTATTCCATAAATTCAGTAGCAACTTTTGCAGCTTCTGGTCCAAACTGTGCTATATCTGCTTCCGACATATCAGCTATCTTTATGGCGGGTTTTCCTTTGTTTGCTTCTGCGTAAGCCTTCTCTACTTCCAAGATGTAAGAACTAGCCGCAGTAATTTGACGGATCGCACGCTCCGAATGATTAAAGATAAAGCTAGATACGTAAGCCAACTTGTTAAGAAATGGAGCCGCTGGGTTTTCATAGTCGGCGTTTTCTGAAGCTATGGTGCGAGTGTCTAATCCTATTTCCTGTAACCGTTCAATGAGAAACTTTAATGGTCCGCCTTCTTTGTTAGTGTAACTAAACCCACCAAACTCAGACACATCTCCTATTTCCCCATCTTCAGTAATCCCTTCTCGTGTAACGTTCCCGAAAGACTGAGTGTATAGCTTTATGGCACGACTCATCGCTGAGGTTGCTTTGACCCCACCAAACTTACCGGATAGCAACGGGCCTACTATCATAGGTAGCGTAGACATGTTGACCGCAGCAGAAGAGATATTAAAACCTAACGTATAAATAAAAGAACTTGAACGTAACTTACGCGCCCAGTTAGGAAGGTTAGGGTTTTTAACAAATTCTAAATAACTTGGTAGCTTACCTACTTGCCGGTTTGTCTCGCCTTTAGTGCCTACTAACGCTAGTGAAATATCGTTTACCCAAGCACGGTCTCTATTAGATATATTTTCTGATAGTGCAGCCCCTTCTCTTACTTTGTTAGCAGCGTTAGTAAGTTTTACTTCGTACGACAGGTTAGTAAAACTATTAATTAATCTAGGAAAAGAATCTTCAAATGTTTTAAGCGCATTTGTTTCGTATCCTGCTAATCCTTTACGCTGTTTATGTCCTTGTACCAAGCCCTGTTCAGGAAGAGACTTTAATAAGACATCGTTTACAAGGTCTATAGCTTGTTGTGGTATCTTAACTTCTCGCTCAGTTTTATTACCCGCAGCGTCTATGTCTGTAATGGTGACGGGTTGTTTAAGTGAATCAAGCAACTGCACTAAGAATCCAGTAGGGACATTAACACTCTCTGCTGTCATATCGGGACGGGGTTTTGGGTTAATAGAGTCTTCGATCACGTTTGGGTTGTTTCTAAGGTTTCTTATAGCGATCTTTCTTGCGCCCGGAGTGACGTGTGCGCTTACACCATAATCAGTACCTTCAACAGGGGTTTTGTATTTAAATTCAACCCAGTAGTCTCCTGTGCGATCTAGTTTAAAATAAGGATCAATTACCCCTGAATTTAGAATTTTCCTAAACGCTTTTTCTTTAACTGTTTCTTTGACTGCGGACTCTAAATTTAGATCGTCTAACTTAGCGTCTATCGACTCTAGTATTTCCTCATTCATTTTCTTGTACATATCTCTTATTTCACGATATGTAGTTTGTTGTTTTGGTGTTAGGCTTTCGTACAACTTCTTTACTTTTTTATATTCGGCAACACGTTCTGGAGTCGAGTTAAGTTTTCTAACTCCTGCGCGGACTACTGTCCTATCTAAAGCATCCACCGCTTCGTCACGTTCTGTTGCTGTGTTGTATATAACTTTCTCTACAGCCTTACCGTTTTTATCTGTGTAGCTGTAGCCAAACTTTTCGTAGCGATTGCTAGGTTTTGTAGGGTCTACTTCTTCTATCGTACTGCGGCCAACTAACTCATTGAATATTTCAATCGCCTTACTGTCACCTTTAAACGCCGCTTTAAAATCGTTTAATTTGTTACCAAAACCTTTCATGCGTTCGTTACGATCACCGTCCTGTTGTTTGATAACTTCTTGAAAATCTCTAGTGGCTTCATAAAAAGGTTTAAGTTCAGGATTTGCTTTTACAAGATCCACGAGATTATCTAAAGTCATCGCGTTAATTAGAGTCATACGGCCAGTGTCACTGTACTGTTCTGCCCTACCCCATATATGATCTCGTGCGTCTTTTAGCGTTTTAACTGGAGCAAGAGCCGTACCACCCGCTATCAGTTTATAAACAGCACGAGCTGCATCGTTATTAGCAAGAGCTTGAGGAACAGTTGTAGCGTCACGCGTGTCTATAGCTTCTGCGACAAGCATGTTTATATACTCTACCGTTTCTTCCTCCATGTTCTGGACTGGAGTTGTTGGTAGCCCAAACAAACTTTTAACTGCATTAGTAAAACGTTGCCATGCAGTTAACTTACTACCAGCAGGTTTATAGGAAGCTAGCGTCGCTCTAAATTCGGGATTGGTATAAGCTTCTGCAACGAAGTCTTGTAAAGACTCTTTACCATAACTACCTTCTGGTAGCTTACCTTTAACTTCATTAAACAATCTGAGTAACTGTTTAGTGACTGGGTGGGATTGGTTGTACAACGTTGTAGAAGTAACTGCGTGTGCGGCTTCATGTAATAACGTGTGCGAGTTTAAAGGTTGAGTCAGGTCTATCTGAATTAAATTCTGAGACGCAATATAAGTACCCGCAGATTTAACCCCACTAGGGCTAGCTAATCCGTCTACGAATTCAACGTTTATATCTTTAATAGCTAAAGAGAGTGCGATAGCTGTATTACGTACTTTAGCGTTAGGGGCATCGGCTGCAAGTTGTTCAAGCGCACCTTTTAAATCGTTATCCAGTACCTTATTGTTAACCGACTCCGAAACTAAAGGCATAGTAGCAGCCACAGCATTAGAGCGCAGGTATTCTATAATCCCCGCCGCGTCTTCTAAGTTAGACCCATAGACATCCATAGTTTGCAGCGCTTCTTCCGTTAGCGCGTCATCCTGTTTGTTTTCTTTTTCTATATACTCATCTTCTAGATTCTCTCTTGCATCTTGTTCCGCAGTAAACTTTTCTAGGAAAGCGTCGCCTCGACGTTCTTGAGATTCATAAAATGTTTTGTACTCCGTTAGTTTAGCATTAGCTTCAGTACTAAGATTATCTTGTACCCATTTAGTAGCAGCGTCAGCGCGACGTATTTCTTTGTTTGCTACATCTTTTGGTGAAACTTTATCTAACGAAAGTGGGAACGTTCCTTCAAAAGCAATCGCACGGAGGGCTTGGTCCTCATCAACAGTATTTTGCATATAGTAGGACACAGAGGCTCGTGGAGTGTACTTACCACGACTTGGTAGAGCCTTTCCCTTAAGATTAAGTAGCTTCTCTGAATCCGTAGTAGGTAAAGCAACAGTTGACATTGGTGGCTGTGGTACGTCAGTAAGACTTGCACGTGTATCAGTAGCTGCGGGAGGGGGCTTAACAGAAGGAGGAACTACTTTACCTAACGCACGGTAATTTAGTAGGTTAGCCCTAACCTGTCTAGCAGCTTTTGGATTACTACCACGGTCTTCAGCTTTTTTAATTTGCCCACTGTACGACGTGATTAGTGTTTGCAGTGCTTCCTGTACTTCTGGACTACTCACGTCTTTACCCTGTAGAGCTTTTCTTTTACGTATAGGCGCACTTTTAGGAATACCAAGAGTGTCAAAAAACTCTGGAGTAATGGGGGTTTCGACGGTTTCGCTTGTTTCTGTTTGTGCTTGCTCTTGGTTTACATTCGATGTCTTTACTTCAGAGACTAAGCTTTCTATACCACCCCCATCTGGATCAATGCCGGGACGCGACTCCGCTAGAGTGTAAGTTCTTTCTGTAATGATTTGTTTTTCTACGTCAGTAGGGGCTGTGTTAGTTATACCTGCTTCTGCTAAAGCGTTAGAAAACGCTCTTTCAGTGTTAACCTGACTTGTTGTATCAGTTTCGGCTAAAACTTTTGTTAGTATTGGCCCCCGTTTAGTTTGCGTTTCTTCAGCTCGTCGAGTGTCTATACGCCCCTGTACATCTGCTAGCGCAAGATTTTGTGCTGCTCTTTCTTCTGCATTCTGTTCTGCTTGTTGGTTCGCCTGTAAAGCTGCTTCTTCATCAAGTAGTTCTTGTAGTTCTTCTGACTCCGCTCGTTCTACTAAGTCAGTTTCTGAAGTAACTTCTACCGGAGCTTCTGCCGTTACACCTGCAAGGTCTTCTACATCCATTAATTGTTCAGGTTCTGGACCTTGAAAAGCCTGTTCTGCCGCAGCGCGTTCTTCTGGGAACATGTCACGGGTTTCATTGTCAGGCGTAAAAACTTGCATTGCTTCTTTATTGGCAACGGCTTCTTCTTCAGCTTTAGCTCTCTGTTCAGCTTCTATTCTTTTAATAGCGCGACGTTGTTGTCCCGGAGCAATTGCTTCAAGAATACCTTGTAAGAGGCCACCCACTCCTGCACCCATACCGAAAGATTCGCCAGTGTCCGTAAACACACCGCGTTCTGGATCGTATATACCACGTTGGATAAGGTTCTGACCTACTTCACTGATGGCTTCTTGGATACCTTCGTCTAGTGCCGCTTTACCTACGCGTCCTAAAGGAGCTTTTTCTGCGGCCCGTGAAATTTTGCTAATTAACCTACCACTAAGTTCTTCTGCTACTTCGTCCGCATTGTTACCTAGAACCTTTCTAAACCTATTAACGATCCTAGCAGGACCGAACATTTCCATTGCGCCCGGAATAGTACCTAACCCAGCAGCCTTACTTATTTCTTCTTCAGTAGCTCCCGATGCTATTGCGCGTTGAGCAGCTTCGCCTGATCCTGCGGTAATACCTGTAAGTGCTCCTACACCAAGACCAACCGCACCAAAGGGAGCAGCCGCAAGAAACGGTAAAGTGGAGCCTACACCACCTACAAAGTCCAGATATTTGCTGTCTTCATAAGCTTCACCGGGAGCAAGCGTTTCCTGTACATCACCACCAATTTCAGCAATGCGAGCACGAGCAGCTTGTTCAGCTTCTTCAGGTAAAAGAAAGGATGCACCTGTAGCGGCAGATTCAACAAGACCCGCAGCACCACTAAGTAGAGCTTTACCTGTCTCAAGCCCGTACCCTAATAATGAAGTTTCTTCTTCAGGTTCAGGAACAACAGGTTCAATGGGAGGAGGTTCAGGAGTGGGCTGACCTCGCAGTTGTTTATAGGCTGTGGCTACTGTTTCAAACTCTTCAGTACCTTTTTTTGCTTGGTTGGCGACAATCCAGTCGGCGTACCTATTAACGTCTGGCATAAGTTATATACCTAAAATTGCATCTGCCGCTTGTTGTTCAGGGGTTAAGTTCCCCCCACCACTTCCACCACCCATTATTTGGTTTCTTGCGGCCATTTCAGCATTTTTAAGAGTTACTATTGAGTTTCGTTTTGCTTCCGGTGTACTCACTTCGTCTGATTGTATGTTTGCTATAGCTGTAGCAATGGCTACAGTATTTTTGGAGAGGCTATCTCGTAGTAAACGTTGATACTCTGCGCTATTTCTCGCGGTTAGACCCTGCTCTCTTAGTTTTGCCAACTCGTTAGATGCTTGAGTAGTGAGAGCAGTTAAATCAGTCCTTGCGTTTTGAATAGCTGCTGAAGTTTCAGAGGACATTTGTACGCTAGTAAGGTTGGCTAGACTTTGTAGTGCGGTATTCATCTCAGCCGAGAAAGTCTTAGCTAGTTCAGTACCGGCTGCAAACGCTTTCTCTCTGGCGGCTCTATCCATTCCCAATGTTTCTAATTCAGCAGCAATCGGTGCAAGCTCTCTTTGCCTTTCTAAATCTCTAACTTGTTTATCAAAAGCAGGTCGTGCAGCTGCTCCTCTTCTACCCGCACCAATGATACCTCCCGGCCCTGAAAGACGTTCTAAAGCACTTTCTATCTTCTGTTGTCTTAATATTTCTGGGTCTAACTCTGCGGATAAAGCTTTAGCTTGTGCGTCAGCGGCTTGTTGTCTCAGCAGTCTTTCTCTATCAGACATACCATAAAAATCCAAAGCATCTTGCCGACGTTGCGCTTCTTCAATAGCACGGTCTCTTCCTAAAGCACCTTTAGCGTACTCTGACACAATATCTGTTAAATCTGATGTGCCGGGTTCAACATTAATTTCGCTTATACTCTCTACAATATCCTCAACTACGTCCGGTTTTTCTGGGGAGGTAGAAGTAGTAACTACAGGAGGAGGAGGAGTTCCATTACCTGTCAGTTGTGCAGTACCGCCCATTGGAAGATTCTCTGGATTGCCCGGTAAAAATTCAGTTACAGAAGGCTTTGCATTTATTATTTCCTCTAGCTCAGATATAGGTACACCTTGGCTTCTTAATGCCCGACGTTGTTGCCGTACTAGCTCTTCGCGTTCACGCCGTGCAAATCTTTCAGCCTCTTCTGCTTTTAGGTTTTCGCGTCTTTGTTCAAAGGATAGATAAGTAGGGCGTTCAGACGGTGGATTTGCTAAAAGATAAGCATCTGCTGCTGCTTGCATAGAAGGACCGATAACTAAATCTCCTTCTGCGTACCCAATAATCCCACCTTCTTTTTTATCAATGACACCACTACCTATCAGAATATCTTTACGAGTAATTTTACCGTCACCGCTTAAATCGGGAAAACTTGAATCTTTAACTTGGCTACCATTAGTACCGTCGAATCCAACAATACCACCACCTACCATGCCTTTTACGTATATACCTAATCTTTCTAGCTGCTTCCCAAACATACCTATTAAGCCGGGGTTTTGTTCTACTTCTGCCTTAAGTTCCGCACGTTCTTGTGGAGTAATTGCTGGGCCTTTATCGAGCATTCGCTTGATGAACGGAATCTTGCTTCTTATTATTTGGTCACTTTCCTGCATGTTAGACCCCATGTCCATCATGCCTTGACCTACCCCCTGTCTGACTTTTTGAAGGAGGGATCTATCTTGTTCTGGTGGTCCTACAATCAAATCCCCTTCTGCATACCCAACAATCCCGCCTTGTGCAGCTCTCATCATATTAGGAGCGGGCATCCCAGCCATTCCTTGCATAGGTGGACGCATAGGTTGTTGACCCATCATAGGTGGACGCATAGGTTGTTGACCCATCATAGGTGGACGTTGTTGTGCCATCATAGGACGGCGTGGAGGAGTACTTTGTTGTGTACGAGCTAATGCGGCTGCAATACCATCTAAGCTTTGTTGTTGTCTTTGTTCTACAACCGTAGCAGTAGTAGGCCGACCCGCTTGGGCTAATAAACCATCCGCACTTGCTATCAAATTAGTTGCTTCTTGTAGGTTCAATAAAGCTTCTGTTGCAGGAGGGAGAAGGTTCTCTAAACCTTCATTAGAAACTACTTCCATAGCTGCTGCTGTACGAGGGTTATTAGCTTGTGCCATTGGGTTTGTCTGTTGTAAAGCCGCTAATCCGTTCATGTAATGATCCCTCCAGAAATAACAGGCTGACTAGTATTTTGATTTTGTGGGGCAGGTTGTGCATATGGATCAAGAACAAATGGCCCCTGTACAGGTGTAGGAGCAACGTATGTAGCGTTAGGGTAAGCACCCATATCTGGGCCGCTGACTGGAGCGGCTGGAGTGCTACCTAAACCTGAAATTAAATTGAATATGTCCCTACCGCCGCTAAACGCTCCTGCTATAGCTTCCAAACCTGAAGGTTGGTAGTAAGAGTAACTTTGAGTTTCAAGAGGTAGTCCCTGTAGCAAAGACTGTTGGTATTGAACTTTCTTAAACGGATCGTCTCGTTCTTCTCTAAACTGAGCGTAGTCTGCACCAATACCTTCGCTTGTAATACCTCTTTGTGTAGCTCCCGCCGCTAACTGTGCGTCAAGTGCTTGTAGGCCGTAGGTTCTATCTCTATTGTAAAGGTCAGTAGCGCGATCAAAAGCTTCTGAATACCCCCGTCCTGTAATCCCCGCTATCCTATCCAACGCCCCACGAGCTAACTCCGCATCAGCAACTGCTTGACGACCCCCACCATACGCTCCTGCTTTTGCATACTGACTTTGCATGGCTTGTTGTGCTATCTGTGCTTGGCGTGTCGCCTCATCATACTGAGGTTGAAGAACCGCTTCCAAGTAAGGATTCATGTACTGTTGAACTACGTTATCGGACGCAGGAGTAAAATCAGGCGTTTGACCAGAAGCGATTTGCTCCGCAGTAAGAGGAGTGTACGCTGCACCCGTAAAAGAAGCTGTTGATGCTTGAGGTAGTTGAAGCGCACCTAATCCTTGAAACGCTTGTGTCTGAAGGGCTGACGATCCTGCTGTAAGTGGTCCTTGATAGGCTTGATAGGGTAACTCTGATAGTGCAGCCCCCTTTCCCAACATATCGGTAACATAAGGTCCAGCCCAACTAGATAAGGAAGATTCTTCTGCTCTTGCTTGCCCTAAACCGGGATTAAGAGTTGCATTGGCATCGGCGGCAGCTTGTGCTGCGGCTTCTTGAGGAGACATAGCCATAGTTATTTCCTTACGCTAAATATTGGTTAGGGTCTATCTGCTTACCCTGATTAGGATTACCCGTGCGATCTTTACGCACTCTTTCCATCATACCGTATAAGTTCTGCGCCCCTGCATCGGAGTTACCATTACCCAAGTGACTTACTACATCTGCGGGTATAACAAACTCACCATCACTCAAAGCAGCGGGTTGAGAGTTACCTATCATAGCAGGGACATCATCAGCCATGCCATCTGTAATACCACCTAAGTAGTAACCGTTATGAGGTAGAGATGTTAGACCCCCCGCTGCTTTTTTTACGGGAGTTTGACTATTGCGTAGTTTTTGTACCTCAACAAACTTTTCAAAACTGTTTTGTGGGATACCATTGACGGCTGCCCCAAAGCTTTTTAGCTCTTCAATTTGCCTAACAGCTTGTTCTTTTTGTTGGTCACTCCCCGCTGCCATAGTGTTTTCGAGTTTTACTATCTTATCCACTATATCTAAAGATTCTCCAAAACCTGCATTTACCCCATAAGGGTATTCATAAGTCATCATTTCGGCATTGTCTTGAAAACGAGGTACACCAAAAGTGTTACCTTTGTCTGGAGTGCCGTAGCTTCTTACTAGCTCTGCCACTTGTGCGGTAACTTCTTCGGGTAAACCTTCGGGTTGTGGGTTTGGAAACAACCCCATAGACGCGTCAAAAGGGTTAGGTCTACCTGTCATTTTTGATGTGCTTCCCCCCGCTGCAAACTCCGCACCGCTAAAAGGATTGTTTAAATTCTGTGTGGCTAGCTGCCATTTTTGTGCATCACTTATCGCTTGCTGCTCCGGTACTGACTGCCCTTCTGGGATAAAAGTAGTATCTGAAAAGTAACGCCGTCCACCACTTCCGGGTCGTCTATCAGGATCGAAAGCATCGCCTGTCATCGGTACAGCTTGACGTTCGGCAGTGTATTCTGGAATACCCCCTTGATACCCAGTAATGTTATTAGCTTCAGCGCCTAAGCCAAACAAATCAGATATAGTTTCAGAGTTACCGGCTCGACTAGCAGCAAAAGCTGTTAAAGCAGGGATAAGGGCCGCATAATCAATACCACCTCCATCAGCGGTAAAGTAATCCATAACATTAGACCCTAAGTTAGTGCCGTAATCTAATATCCCACTACCTAAATTTTTTAACCAATCCACTTTAACGCCTCCCTATGATGCGTTCTATTTCGTTAACAAAGTCGTATTGTTTAATTCTACCACCTTTTGCGGCATTTACTGTTGGTGCAAATATGCTTTCGCCACCAATATCGTATAGGTAATTTATAAGTGCTAAGTCTCCTGACTCAACATCTACTTGAGCGCCTGTACCAGCAAAAGGTGATGCCCCTGCAAACAGTTGTTCTACAGCATCTTGACCTTTGCCTTTATCATTACCATCACCATCACCTGTGCCCGTACCTGTGCCCGGACCTGTACCTACTCCTGTACCCGGATCACCAGTAGGGTAAGCACAAACACCCATAGCATTTCGAGTCATGCCGGGAGGACAAGGAGTAGGACCAGTAGGACCAGTAGGACCACCCGGAGCTGTACCACCCAAACCACCCGGACCTGTACCACCTGTACCACCCAGACCAGCAGAATCGCCAGCAGGACCGTCAGCAGGGTCAGTAGGACCGTCAGCAGGACCACCGCCAGCAGGGGCAGGGGCAGGGGCAGGGGGCGTTTGGGTAGGACCAATTACAGGCGCATCGGTGGGTAAATCAAACGCCCCCAACTGCCCGATAACGTTAATAAGGTTAGGTATTCCCGTATCAGGGTCTGCTTCACCAACTGTAGCAACTTTGTTTCCGCTTTCGTCTACTACGTGCTCTGCTATAACATCACCCGTGCTGTTGAGATCGGGCCTTACTGAGTACTTACCCCCGTCTGCTATAGGTACATCGCTGACATCTCCCGCTGGAAACCTTTCCCCACTAGCAGATACAAAAACATTATCCGTAGCGTCATAAACAAAAACATTCATAGCGTCAGACTCTGTACCCCCAGCAGGGGGAGAAGCATCGCCGATAATATCAGCAGCGGTGTCAGCGACTGTTTGTGCAGCATTATCAGCAGCTACTTGTGCAGGATCAGAAGGTAATCCACTAGAAGCACTAGAACTGCCCCCGCCTGAATCAGCTTCGTCTGGTGTATCCTTACTATAGTCGTAGTCTTGAGCCGCAGGGTAGGCTTTAAGTATTGATAGGACTTCAGTAAAGTCTCTATCAGACAAATCAGGGGTTCTATCCACTCTGTCTACAAGCTCATTTATTAACTCTTCATCTCCCGCACCTTCAGCGTCAGGGCTACCAAACATTTGTTGTAGTTCAAACTGCTCTATAGCTTGGTCAATATCAAACCTTGCTGCTTCTTCAGGAGTCATGGGAGTAGCTTCCATACCCTTATCAAAAAAACCTAAAGCATCAAGAGCTGAATAAAAGGCGTAAGCTGGGCCAAGACCTTGCATTAAAGTCCCTAAGCCAAATTTAGCAGCCCCGGTTTTTGCTGCTTCTTCTGCTGCTTGTTTTGCTGCAATTTGCGCAGGGTTTATACCTTGCAAAGAAGTTAAGCCCGCTGCATTAACAGCTCCACCACTGGTTGGGTCTCCAATTGTGTAATAACTCTCACTCATACTAAACCTACGGTGTTGGTAGCGTTTCTGGCAACGCTGACACAAAAACTACGGTTACTAGGGTAGACGGCACGGCAGGGCGGGGACTTGCAGCCGCCTGATAATCAATAGTTATACCTGTATCGTCTGTTGCCCACATAAGTTCTACATATTGTCCTGCTGTTAAGTCTAGGGTAAAACTGTACTCAAAATCATCTACTCCGCCTGACCCTGCTACGACGTGCATTCTAGCAGTATTTGCTATGTCTACCCCACTCCTACGTACCCAGAACGACAGCTCTTTTGAGTTAGCATTGCCGCTAGTCAATTCTACTGAGAGTTCAAAGTTATAGACCCCTGAGTAGAGTGGTGTAATTCTTGTCTTTGGTGTCCCCGCTATACTTATGGCTTCACCTAAATATGTATTCTCAAACTGTAACGCATATGCTGTATTTATAACACTGGCGTTCTGATCTGTAGTAGAAAAGAACTTTGCATTAGGAGACTCTACAAACCGACCTCCCTGTTCTCCAAATACATTGTTAACTGCGTTTGCTATCAAGTTAAAGAAGAGACGCAAGATGTTGTTTAGGGCATCAAGATACTCTTTTAACGGCCCAGCTTTGGGTATCGGTAGCGCAGGGACTTGAACTTTCTGTACGAGCCGCTCTGCCACTAGCCTCTCCTGCCATCAGGACGCATCTCTAACCGTGGTATACCTAACTTCCATGCTACACCTAGCTCAGTAGACTCAAGCTTAAACGCCATCTGCCTACCCC
>Ga0181411_1000302_pt1 | contig 17536 bp, 21 predicted proteins | sample 34SPOviralmetaG_FD_130114 | JGI IMG/M metagenome (GOLD analysis project Ga0181411, IMG submission 130114) | Marine viral communities from the oligotrophic San Pedro Time Series (SPOT) site, San Pedro Channel, CA, USA - 34 SPOT_SRF_2012-07-09 | ecosystem: Environmental > Aquatic > Marine > Strait...
CTCTAATGCGTACCGAGTTCGGACGTAAGCGTACAGCGGACAAACGAACATTGCGCCTGTCAAACATTGGTCGTGACGATAGGGTCTTATGGAATGTTGTTAATGGTACTGAGAAGGAAGAGATTAAACCTGCTACCTACATTAAGTTTATGTACGGTCACTTGATAGAAGAGATGTTATTGTTTATGACACGCATGGCAGGACACGAAGTATCAGATGAACAACGTGTATGTGAAGTAGAAGGTATCAAGGGTCACATGGACTGTAAGATTGACGGGCTTGTTGTGGACGTTAAGTCAGCCAGTTCCTTCGGGTTCAAGAAGTTTAAGGACGGTACACTGGCTATGGACGATGCCTTCGGTTACGTTGACCAGATTAAAGCATACGCCCATGCCTGTGGTGAGACTGAGTTCGGTTGGTTAGCTATGGACAAAGCCAACGGTCATCTCGCGGTACTTAAGTACGACTTAGAGGATACCCAAGCCCCTATACACGAACACATCAAGGGAGACATTAGAGAGCGTATCAAGCACGTTAAGGAGATGGTTAAGGGAGATGAGCCTACTGAATTATGTACCAAGACAGTACCAGATGGTAAGTCGGGTAACATGAAGCTAGGCATCAAGTGTTCCTACTGTCAGTACAAGAAGCATTGCTATCCAGAACTGAGAGCCTTTGCCTATTCGTATGGTCCGAAGTTCCTTAGCGAAGTAGTCAACGAGCCTAGAGTACAGGAGATTAACCTTGAGCAAATATAAACCTAGAAAAACTAGCGGTAAGTTTAGGTCAGCGTTAGAGAAGGAGTTTTCAAAGGAGGTTAAACGTAAAGGCTTTGACTATGAACCATACGGTATGCCCTACACAGTGTTCAGAACTTATATGCCAGACTTTGTACACGAACCGAGTAAGACAGTAGTAGAGGTAAAAGGTTTCTTTCGTGTAGGAGACACCTTGAAATATAAGTCAATTCGTGATACAATAATAGTAGATGGTTACGAATTAGTATTCCTACTGTCTAACGAACATAAGAAGGTACGGAAGGGCGGTAAGATTACAATGGGACAGTGGTGTGTTAAGGAAGGTATGAAGCACTACACACTCAGCACCGCACAAGAACTTGTTAAATATGTTGAAGGAAAAAAATAATGTCACATACATTGGAGGAACTCAAGGAAGCAGTAGCAAGGGACTACGATGCAGTGTTAGTAGTTGAGGCTTTAGACATCTCAGTTGAGGACTTGCTAGAGGCTTTTGAAGATAGATTAATTAGGAACAGAGACTTATTTACGGAGGACGATTATGAACATTGATGACGATATTAAAGAACGAGATATGTACGACAACAATCCTGATTCGCCTCATTATGGTGAGATAATAGGAATGGCTGATATTGTAGCTGAGATTGAAGCCGAGAAAAAGAAATACGAAAAGCTGAAAAGAAGAAAGCTATTAAGGAGTTTAAACAATGAGTATTGATGATGCAAGTCCCGCAGACTGGGACAGATTAAGAGAGAAACACCCTGCTTTAGTTAAGAAGTACGAAGACTTTGTGACCAAGAATGAAGATGTAGTCAACAGTCCTCAGCACTATAACTACGGTAAGATAGAATGTATCGAAGCCATAGAAGAGTCTATGACACCAGACGCATTCAAGGGTTACCTCAAGGGCAATACTATGAAGTACCTGTGGAGATATGAGCGTAAGGGTAAAGGACTAGAGGATTTGCGTAAAGCACAGTGGTACTTGAACAAACTTATAAAGGAGGTAGACAATGAAAGGGCAGACGGATTACGGTAAGGGGTCAGAACGTAGACCCACCAAAGATGCCGAACAGTTTGCAAATAATTGGGACGCTATCTTTAAGAAACAAAAACCTAAAGAACAGAAACCAAAGGATAAGGAAGAGAAGAAATGAATCAGTACCAAGAGTTTATACACAAGTCCCGCTACGCACGTTGGCTACCTGAGGAAGGCAGACGAGAGCGATGGGATGAGACAGTCAATAGATACGTAGACTTCTGGAAGGAACGTGGTCAGATAAATGATAAGACAGCATTACAGTTGTTTAATGCTATCCATAACCTAGACGTAATGCCCAGTATGCGCTGTATGATGACAGCAGGTGAGGCTTTAGACAAGGACAACGTAGCAGGGTTTAACTGTAGCTATCTACACATTGACTCACCTCGTAGCTTTGATGAACTTATGTACGTCCTTATGTGTGGTACTGGTGTAGGGTTCAGTGTGGAACGTAACTTCATTACCAAGCTACCTGTCATCGCTGAGTCATTCCATGAGACTGACAGTACCATCGTAGTAGCTGACAGCAAGATTGGATGGGCTAGTGCATTCCGTGAGTTGATTGCTATGCTGTACGCAGGTAAGATACCTAAGTGGGATATGCACAAGGTACGTCCATCAGGTGCTAGACTTAAGACATTCGGTGGTCGTGCTAGTGGCGCAGAGCCTCTTGAGGATTTGTTTAACTTCTGTGTAGGTATATTCCAGAAAGCATCAGGGCGTAAGCTGACGAGCATTGAGTGCCACGATGTTGTATGTAAGATTGCAGACATTGTAGTTGTCGGTGGTGTACGTAGGTCAGCCTTGATTAGCTTGTCAAACCTATCAGACCCACGTATGGCTAAGGCTAAGTCTGGTCAGTGGTGGATGGACGAAGGTCAACGTAGACTAGCTAACAACAGCGTAGCGTACACAGAGAAGCCAGACTTTGAGTCATTCCTTACTGAGATGCACACCATGTACGACAGTAAGGCAGGTGAACGTGGTATCTTTAGTCGTGTGGCGGCACAGAAGATAGCCGCTAAGAACGGACGGAGAGACCCTGAGCAGGACTTTGGAACTAACCCTTGCTCTGAGATTATCCTACGCAGTAATCAGTTCTGTAACCTATCTGAGGTCGTTATACGCGCACAGGACGATTTAGTTAGTCTTAAAAAGAAAGTTGAAGTAGCTTCCATTATCGGAACTCTACAGGCTACCTTGACTGACTTCCGCTACCTACGCAACGTATGGAAAAAGAATACAGAAGAAGAAGCACTACTAGGTGTCAGTTTAACGGGTATATGTGACCACGAATTACTAGGTACAGATTCACCAGACCTAAAGAAGTGGCTAACGGAGATGAGAGATGTTGCTATTAAAACTAATAAAGAATGGGCTGAGAAACTTGGCATCAATCAGTCTACAGCTATTACTTGTGTTAAGCCAAGCGGTACTGTGTCTCAGCTTGTTGATTCTGCTAGTGGCATACATCCCCGTTTTTCTAAGCATTATATCCGTAGAGTACGTTCAGACAAGAAAGACCCACTTGCTCAGTACATGACAGCCGCAGGTTTCCCTGTAGAAGATGACGTAATGAGTAAGTCTTCATTGGTCTTTGGCTTTCCAATCAAGTCACCTGAGAGTAGTACCACAGTAAAGCAGGTAGGTGCTATGGAACAGCTAAGAGTCTGGAAGAAGTACCAAGACCACTGGTGTGAACATAAGCCAAGTATCACTGTTTATTATACAGATAGTGAGTTCCTGCAAATAGCACAGTGGATATGGGATAACTTTGATTCGGTCAGTGGTATTAGTTTGTTGCCTGTTAGTGACCATGTGTATCAGCAAGCCCCGTATGAGGACATAACCGCTGAGAAGTATGAGGAGTTACTTGCGGCTATGCCAGTTGATATTAAATGGGAAGACCTAGAACACTTTGAGAAGGAGGACAACACTACAGGTTCTCAGGAACTAGCGTGTGTCGGAGGAGCGTGTGAAATAGCATAGGTAAAACTAAGGGGGCGCAATGCCCCCTTTTGTTTATTCTTCTTCTTGAGTGAGACCCATCAAGCCCCTATACAACGTCCTTCCTGTTTGGAACTGTCCTGAGTTGAGTTTCTTAAGTTGAGCCTCTGTAATGTCTCTACTAAGAAGTATTTTCATTAACTCTGGATTTTTATAGGCTTCCTTCATTATCTTATTAGCTTGTGCGTATCCCATGTTTTTTAGAAAAGCAGTAGCCGAGTTAGATGCTGTACCTGCTAAAACAATAGATGCTGAACCAAACAAAGTGTTTACTAATTTAATACCACCCAATTTAGCCGCTGTAGCTGTTGCAATCGAAGGTTCAAACTTAAGACCTTTAGCACCTTTAGCAGACAAGGCTTTCTCTAAGGATTTGAACTGACGGAGAAGCATATCAAGACCCTCCATCTGACCTTTAGATTTAAAAACCTGTACTAATGGGTCTAGTTCTTTTAGGCTTTGGTTTAGTTTAGATAGTTGAGCCACATCTATTTTACCACCACCTTTTACCTGTGCCGCTATACTATCCATAGCTTGACCAACAATACGTCTGGATATTCCGTCTTGGAACACCTCTAAAGCACGTGGGTCTTGACCTAACTTAGCCTTAAGTCTTCTAGCGTTAGTTAAAGGATTAGAACTTTTAAGGATAACATCCATAATCTCGTTAGGAGACTTACCAGTCAAGCCTACAAACACATCTAATCTAGCGGCTTCAGCCTTTAACTCTGCGTTCTTAACAGACGCTCCCGCTTTGACAGCCTTTTTCCTAGCGTCCTTAATCATGCTACCTACTTCAGGAAAACGCTTGAACCAAGTCTTGTGTTGTGCTATGAATGCGTCAAACGTAGCTAAGTCAGTAGCGTCAACTTGCTGTGCAAACTTAGCTAAAAACATAGCCTCAGCGGACTTAAGCATACTAGACTGTGCCGCGTCACTAGCAGGGGTTGCTAAGTTAAATACTTCTTCAAACTCTCTGGTAACTACGTTTATGTCCGTTTCGCTTCTAGTTGCTCCACTTACAGCAGTCTCTAGTTTTTTCTCTGGTACTGCTTTAACAACTGTAGGCATTATAGTCCCTCTACCAAAAGTATCTTGTACTTTCTTAGAGTAAGCTGTAGCAGTCAGATAAGAGTCTCTAAAGGTTTTAGGTACGTTATTTATGTTATTAGTTAAAATATCTACTGCGGCTTGTTGCGCCTTTACAGCGGAGTCTTTGTCAACACTTATGTTAGGGTCACGGACCATCTCGTTAAGCACTGTACGAACAGTCTTCATTACCTGTGGGCTTTGTTTGTCACCCATAGGAACTTTAGGAAAAACAACATCTTTACCCTTCATTTCCTTTGACCCACGCTTACTTAAAGGAACTGTTACCCATCCCTTATCTGTACGCATTAAGCCTCTGCCTAAAAACTCAGCAAACTTCTCAACAGGTAAATTAGTTTCTCTATTAGAGTTTTGAACTATCTCTAATATTGCACGTTTAAAAGGAACAACATCAATTTGAAAACCACTGTCGTTGATTGGCTTCCACAAAGCATCCTCTTGTTTATTAATATCGTCAAATACTTTCTTAAACTCTCTGTTAAACTCTTTTGACATCTTTGTGACATCACCATTGTACAGAGGTAATAATGCTTCTAGGTTTTCTCTAGCGATACGAACCCTATCGTCAACACCCGACAACAAATCTTTTTCTATCTGAGGAAGTAGTTTTTCTACAGCTTCCCAGTTGTACGTTCCTGTTTCAGGATTAAGTAGCTTATTTAACTCCTGAGTCAAAGAATATTGTGCTTGGTCTATCTGGTCATTAATACTTCCTGCAAAAGCAGGGTCTTCAACAGCCAATGCTCTTTCTAAAATCAATAGCCCTGAATCATCCATATTCTGTGCAACAGACAAATGGTTTTCTACTCCACCTGCTTTGCTTGCGCTCTCTGCGGCTTCTAAAGCTAAATGTGCTTCATAAGGGTCTGTAGCACTTTCTCTTACACGACCAGAAGCAAGTCTTAAGTTATCAACACCGTATTTCTTTTCAAACAAACTTAAAGTGTTTTTATTAAGAACTTCTGTACCTGTGTCAGCATTTCGAGTCACACCTGTGTTTAAATCATAATAAGTAGGAGACCTTCTGAATATACCTGCGGCAATCTCCGCGGGTAAACTAACAGCAAGACTGTTTGAGCCTGTTAGTTCTGAAGCCACATAACCACCAGTAGCCATACGTACAGCTAAGTCTACCTCTGTTCTCAACGGGTTGTTTGCTAAGTCTCTAGTAATGCTTGCTCTAGTCCCTTCAACTCCCGTCATAGGCTTCCCTGTAACAGGGTTAAGTCTTGCTCCTTTCTTGTTAAACTGAAACAAACCCTTACCTAAATTACTTATATGTTTAGCCGCAACAGCGTTAGTGCCTACACCTAAACTAGTATACAGACCTACTTTATCGTAGTAATCAGCCATATCTGGGTCACTAACATAGCTTTGATTCTTAAACACTTCAGGTATAGTTAAGTTTTGACCCGCCTCCCATACAAAGTCTACTTCAGGGTCAACAGCTTCCACCATGTTTTTTACATTTTCATAACCAGTAGAGCCTATTAAGTAAGGAGCGCGTACAGCCGCGTCATACAAAGTACCGCCTACATGGGTATTAAACGCATTCATAACCTCAAGAACAGGGTAAGTAAAAGGAGACAATGTTCTTTCAATGTCTTCGCCTACCTCTTTAAAAAACCCTTTTCTTTTTTTGCGAGGAGCAGGGGGTTTATCATCATCAGGCAATGAAGGCAATACGTTTCGACGTTCTCTAGTATCTAACTCATGTATTGTTTCATTAGGCATATCAAAAGCTAAACTTTCTGCTGACACAACTGGCGTATCTTCAACAGCCATAGTGAAAGCTAAATTATTAGTAACTGCCATTAGTACGTTGCTCCTACTAAATTACCAGTGATGTCTGCTCTCTGTAGTACTTCTCTAACACTATACCCTTCAAACAATCGATTTAATTCTGAAAAAGTATAATCTTTAGTTGTACCGTCTGCTTGTTTTAAAGTAAAACCTGTAGGCTCTTTACCTGTAGACCAATACTGCCATAACTTACTGTCGTCCGTCAGAGCGTTATATCTATCATAAGTAACTTCTTTATCACCTACCGTTCTTTTTGCACCTTGTTTAAGTTTACTGTAAGGTAGCTTAGTTAAGTAATCATCCCACACAACAGCGTGAGCCTGTTTAGGAGTTGTGTTTGACTCAACGTGCCAGATGTTGCGTGAATCAGCAAAACCTGCTTCAGCTATTTTTGTTACTGCACCCTCTAGCTGTAAATTAGCGGCAAGTTCATTAAACTGCCATGCTTGTTTATAACTAGGTATTACTTCCTTCAAGAAGTATTCTCTTTCCGTGTCAGTAAACCCTCTACCCTGCTCCGCAATACGAGGCAACAAACCTTGAGCAGAAATCATTTGATATTGTGCTTTAGAGGATGTTAGCTTAGACCAACCTTCAGGTACTGCAATGCCTAAGTTCTGAAATACGTCTTGACCAATCTGTGCTAAATCAGAACTTACAGCAGATATTGCACCCGTGGCGGCATTAGACTCCATAGCCGCTAAAGTGTTTGTAGCGTTTTTCTTTTCCGCACTAGCTGTCTCTGCTTTACCTGCTGTACTTTCAGCAACAGTTTGTAAAGGAGTAAACAAAGTGCTTCTTCTTGCCGCCTTAGCTGTCTTTTCAGGGTCTACCGCTGTACTTACTAATGGTCTTGATGGTCTAACGTATGAAGTCGAAATACCAAAACCTTCTAACTCCGCAGGATTTATAGGAGTTGTACCATCCATTTTAAACAACTGACCGTTTTTCTCTATAGCCGTGCCTACTGTTGTGTTATTTTTTGTGTCCACTAAATTAACAATGTCTGGCTTAATTGTAGGAGTTATTTCTTTTTTCCTACCTAACACTTCAAGAGCCTTAGGTATAGAACCTTCAACATTTTTTCTAACCGCATTAGCCAGTGAGGAGTACTCAGGAGGCAAAGCATCAGCTAGTCTTTCTATCTGTGTTAATTTCTTTTGCTCGTCTGATTTATACTTCTGCGCTACTGCTGTTGCAAGCTGTTGTTGTACTGTAGGACCACCACTCATCAGACCACGTAATCCACCACCCATACGTTGTGCCGCTTGTGCGCCCATTTGCATTCTTTGTTGCTCAGGAGTCAACTGTGCTAGTGGGCTAATGCCGCCACTAGGAATGCCTGTAAGTAATCCTGCTATATCTCTGTTAGCCATTCTTATTGCCTCCTACGGGTTTAGTGTATCAAACATTTTTTCTAAGTCTTCTTCGGTTTCATCTATTTCTTTTTGTTGGTCAGTTTTGTTATCAAACAAACCACTAACTAAACCGCCCAGACCACCTAATAAAGAACTACCACCACTAGTGTCTACGTCATAAATCTGACCTAAGATTTGCTCTTGCATTGTAGGTTGTCTACCTAATAAAGCATCAGCTAGTGACTGCATTTGTTGTTGCTCTAAACGACTAGCTAAGTCTTCACCTTTTATTAGTGCTTCAACACCTGACTGACCTAATCTACCAAACAACTCAGCACCTGTACGTCTACCAACCCCAGGTAATTTAGCACTTTCAATACCCAAGCCTAGTGCTTCTAAGCCCATAGTTTCTGGCACGTAAGATTGTTTAAACAAGCCTGACCCTAAATCAAAGGCTTGCTTACGTTCAGCCATTACAGCTTCTCTAGCACCTAGACCTGCTTTTAGACGCGCATAAGCCAACGCTTGCTCTTGTGCTAACATTTCAGGATTAGAACCACCGTATGCCGCTGACTGTAAACCTAATCGTCCTTGAGACAACATACGCTCTTCTAAGGCTAAACGCTCACGTTGTTCCTCAGGACGTTGTAAGGCTCTAATATTTTCATACATATCAGCAGTAGCTTGAGTAGGGTCAGCACTTGCAACATCAAACATAGAACCTGCTTGACCAAACAAGCGACTAGCCATTGCTTGTTGTTCAGGAGATAGGTCTAAGGTATAACCACCTTCAGGGGTCGTAGTAGCTGTCCCTGTCCCTGTCATTACAGTAAACGGTTGGAACTTAGCCATACCTGCGGCTTCACCTGCAAGACCCATAGCTTCTTCATAGCCACGTTGTCCTATATCTCTTGCAGACTCAATGCCCTTTTCGCCCATTGCATATCCTGCACCTGCTTGGAGCAAATCTTCAAATGCACCCATTAGAATGTACCTCCGTCAATAGTGAAAGTACCTGATAAAGTACCTGCTAGTGTTGTTGTGCCTGAAATAGTTAATGACTGTGCTGTTGCTGTACCTGTAAAAGCAGGACTAATTAAGTCTGCTTTAGTAGCTACTGCTGTTTGTAAATTATTAAACTCCACATCAAATTCACTACCTACTATTTTTTTAGCGGCTGTTCCTGATGCTAGTCCGTCTTTAACTGCAAAATTAGTTGTTTTAGAATAATCAGCCATTTATTTTGTTCTCCCAAGTAAAACTGATGTGTCGATACTTTGTATAGAATAAGGCGCACCTAATACAAAAGCGTGTATGCCTATTTGTAAAACTTTACCGTTTCCTGTAGCATTCGCGGATGGTGTTTGTATGTAAACCCCTGTTGTATATTCTGCTGTAGTGTTATATTCTGAAACATTAAACTCTCCTGAGTCAGGCTCTGATTCAGAAGGAAAATAAGAAAAGTTATTTAAAAAATTTCTATCGTAATCCCAATACCAAACAAGACCAGACTGCGCTCCTAAGTTACCCACTACAGTAGCTTCAAGTTTTTTAAGAAACTTTAAATTAGAAGACAAGCCAAAATCCATTGCTGTGCTTTCATATTTAAACAGATAGTGATAGGCGTGAAAATGTCCTGAGCCGTCAGGACTTAAATCATAACCATCTACGTAACCACCATATTTAAATATACCAGAATCGTGTTCAACAGCACTAAAAGGATTAACTATTGCTTTTATTCCAAAATATAAACTATCGTCAGACAATACAGCAAAACTATAGGGAGTTATTGTATTCCATGTAGTTGCTCTAGCTGAACCATCAGGCAAAGGATTTTTTAAATCAAAACAATATAATATGTCTTGTTCAGGAAAAGATAACAAATAAAAAGCATCCTGAGGACTATAAACGCTTTTAACTTTTCCCTTACTCTGTAAAGCCGCTTGCATTAACTCTGTACGCACATTTTTACTAATGTTTCCTACGGGGCTTGATTTTTCTTGTATTGTCCTTCCTAAACTACGTACACCTTCGTTGGACAAAAATAATACATCAGTGCCTATGTTTTGTACAGAGTCTCGTTCAATACAACCAATGCCTTCAATAACGTCATGTAGTTTAAAAGCAACATCATTAGGAGTTTCTGCTCCTTCATATATAATAATAGAGTTACGACAAAATATAACTAAAAAGCCGTTGTGTGCCGACAAAGCTACAATTTCATCGTAGCCGTTAGGAAATACATTTGTAAGGTCTAAAGACCCTGAAGAACCTCCTGACCAGTGACCACCTAACAGTGTGTCAGACCAGTATATTGTACGTTTATTTTCAGCTACATCAGCCGCCCATAGCTTTCCGTATGCCGCTATAACCTCGTTAGCCTGTGGTGCTGTGCCGTTGGAATGTTGACTACCATTTAATTCTTCAATAGTAATAGCACCGCCTGAACCAACAGTCATAACCAACGGCTCGTGATTACGTTGGAACATAAAACACTTGTTTGCTAAACTAGCTATTTTCCAGTTATCATCCGTAATGGTTGTCCCTACGGGTGTTTTGTCAACTAAAGTAAATGTACCTGTAACTATTTTATTGTTACCTGTAGATACTAAAGTTTTTATACCGTCATAGTTTATAAACTCAAACAAAGACTTAACAGGTTTTTTATTAAATACAGCATAGCCTGTTGTAGATATGGGTATAACACCCTTACGCGCACCTATACGTCCAAATTTATCAATTATAGCATTCTCGGCTTTTTCTGCAAAAGAAGGGTCAAGAGTTACAGGAGAATCTTCAGTATTTAAACCAGAAAACCCTGTTGCCTTAATTGATACTGTCTGTAGTTTTTGAGCCATTAGCAAGCCGTCCATACAGTTTCAGAAGAGAATCGTGCCGCATCCATAGCTATAGCGTCAGCTAATGTAGTGTCAGCAATAGCGAACAGTTCCTGTGCTGATGTACCACCTGTCTCACCGCGTTCACGGGAAGCTAGAGCAACAGCGTACTGAATCACTGGTGCTGAAGGTACGTCAAGAACTGTAGCGTCAGCAGTAAATGGTGCTGTTCTATCCACCATGTTAAAACGTAAACTGTATACACCATCAGGAATAGGAAAAATATCTACCTGTAAATTACCACTACCGTCAAAACCATTCCAAGAATAATACGAAGGTGTGCTTTTTGGTGGGTCTTGATTTAAAAAAGCATTGTTCATCCAAGAAGAACTAGCTTGTCTCATAAATACATTAGATGTATCATTGAGTACATCAAGAGTTTTACTGGCTGACCCTACGCCTGTGAGAGCATAACTAAATACATTAGCTTGTGTATCTATAGTAAACGTGTTACGTAGCGAAGACCAGTCCCACGAATCTTCTACGATACGTTTAGCATCATTAACAAAGTCACCAATAAGTTTAGTGTAACTATCAGCACTGCCTACAGCAGTAGTTACTTCGTTTTCTCTTAGTCTTCGTAGTACACTATTTACTAGTTGTAAGTAAGTCATTATCCATACCTTCTTGTGTTTGTTGGACTAAGCATTCTTTGTGTAGACTTAATCTCTGTGTCAAATTTAAATAACTCTTTTTCAAATATATCTTCGACCTGTGTAGATTTTTCAGTACCTGCCATCATGCCTCCTATGCCGCCTATACCGCTTATTACGCCCTCTAGTAAATTTCCTAAAGGACTATCTACAGCATCTATAATTTCGTCCACTACGTCTACTATAGGCTCTCCTACGGTTTCTACAACCTCTTTAACAGGCTCTAGTACGTCTTCTGCTGTTGACAATACTTGCTCGCCTGTTTCTATTAGAGGCTCAAAGGTTTCACCTACGAACTCTAATGGTGGCTCTAGTACATCTACAATAACGTCACCAACATCCTTTACAATCTGAGGTGTTTCAAAGTCAGGTAAGTCTACACCTATAGCATCTAATGCTTCGTCACCAAACTCTTTAAGTAATGCTTCTTTACCGCTACCGCCTTCTATTAGTGTTTCCTGTACATTACCTAAACCTTCAGTAAATGTATTAGGGTCTAGTCCAAACAAGTCAGCATCAATACCTACGTTTGCTAGGGTGTCTTCAAGAATATTAGGAATAACGGAAGAAATAGCATCACTTTTGATTACATCTTCTAAGTCACCACCTGCCGCTAGTGTACCTGCGGCATTTAACAAAGGATTTCCTGTTATTGCTCCTGCTATGCTTATTAGAGGAGCAAGAGTTCCCAAGAAACCTGTGTCAGGGTCTAGTATATCTTCTGCTCTACCTTGAACAGTAGCATCATAACCCCCTGTTTTATCAGGATTATATGTAATACCGCTTGCATACTGAATGTTACCGCTAGGGTCAGCCATTCCCACAAGCCAATCTTTTTCCGTTAAGTCTGGTTGTTTTTGATGTTTTTCTGGAAAGTAAAAAGTATCGTGAGGAAGAATAGAATTACGTATAAAATCATCTTCACCTCTAAATGTTTTATTAACTGAAGGGTCAAACTGTCTAGCCTTCATAAACAAAGTCTTACCGTCTACTTCATAAGGAACGTAACCAGTATATATACCTTGATTTATATTTTCTTGAAACTCTTGACGATAAGCGTCATGTACTTGGTCTTTGTACTCTTCTTTACTTAATTCACCTTCACTTTGCAAATGCCATAAGTAATGTTTTTTATTCCCTGCATTTAAAGAATCAAAAGAACTTTGATATTCAGTAGGATTAGCAGTACGCAGATTATCTAACTGGTCAAAGGATGCAAGTTTTTCTTCATAGGCTTTATCAACTTTTTCTTGACTTTCTTTTAAGTTTGCTTCCATTTGAATAGGTATTTGAGCCATTCTTTCTTCATGCCCTTCCATATCCCACGTAAAGTCACTGTTGTTTAAACCGCCACCAAATCCCATTATTTATCCCTCTGTACTTTTTTAGTCTTCTCTACAGTTCTCATAGCACCTAAACCAAGCATACCCATTAGTACTGGCATCATAGTAGCCATATCTAAAACAGGGATTTCAATGGTAGAATTGGCAAGAGCAAGCGCAAAATTTGCCATTGGGATAAGAATGTACTGACTCGCAAGTCCAATACAACAAGTCCAACCAACAGCAGGTCTCCAACCCGACACAAATAGGCTCTTATGTGCCGCTTCTGTCTTATTAACTTCAAGTTGCGCTTTCGCAAGTTCCTGCGCGTGTTTTTCAGCCATTGTCGAAAGTTCAAAGGCGATAGCATTCTTCTTGTCTTTATCCTCTATGAATTTGTCAAGTAAACCTGAAACAGGTCCGATTAGTTGTTGTATCATAAATGCCTCACTTAAGGGGATTTGAGAGGTAGTCCATACCCTGCCACAAATCCTCTACCTCTTTAGTCAATGTCTTTATCTTACCATCAACATCGCCAATGTTTTCTATTATTATCTCAGCCTTAGCTACTGTACCTTTCATAGCCTCTATCTCGTTAGCTAACTCAGAAACGTCTGTATTGAGTTCTAACAGCTTTTCTTGCTGACTTAGTAGTGTCTCTAGCCTTGTGCCTAAAGTGGCTAGATTCTGCTGTATTGGGCTTACATCGGGTATCTGTGTAGCTTCTACTGCTTCTAGTCTTGAGTATAAACTAGAGGCTGTCCATACGCCACCACCAATAGTAGAACCAATACCAAGAACTATGGCAATCCATACGCCTTTAAAGGACGTACCACCAATCTTTAGTTCGGTGTCCTCTAAACTCATAGTTCCATACAGCCTGTTTCATACATAAAGCAATCATAACTCTGAGCAGTAGGACCAGTCAAATAGTACTCCGACTCGCTACCTACAGCTAATACTTCAGCTTCAGTTACATATAAATCTAAACCAAAGTTCTGACCGTTAAGATAAACTGCTGTTAGGTTTCTAGTAGTGTTATAACCCATAGTAACCCATTGAGCGTTAGCGTCATAAAAGATGTTGGTCTGCTCTGCTGTAGTGTTAGCGTTCTCTACGCCTTGCTCTAGGAACTCTACAGCTTCTTTGTTACCCGCTACCGCTAGGAATGCACTAGCGTTGTTAGCATGAGTTTCAATGTCATCTATACTGGTGTTGTACGTTTCTACTTCTTCCTGACTAATTGTCAATACTTCTATGTTGTCTGCTACAAAAGTCTGTACCTCAGCTTCCTCTTGAGGGCTAGAGGCTGACTCTGCTACCTCAGCTACTTCCTGTACAGCAATCATGTCAACCACTACTTCAGTAAATACACCAATAGCTTCATCCATCATGTCTAACTCAGTGTATGCTTTTTCTTCCAGTACAGTCTGTACGTCACCAAAGGCTTGATATGTTGACATACCAGACAATGCGTTGTTGTACGCTTGTAGTTGTTCCGCACTAATGTGTGCTGTGCTTGATACAGTACCATCAGACAAGCCTGAGCCTGTATAAGCGTATTCCTGTGCCGCTCCTACAAGTTTAATACCTCTGTCTATCTGGTCAACAATAGCGTTGGAGGTGTCGATTAGGTTGTCTAACTCACTGCTGTGTGCTACGGAACTTAGCACTAACAGAGATAATATCATCTTCTTCATCTGTGTCCTCTCCTCCAATATTTAGTATAGTGTTGTACCATTCGGTATTTCCTGTGTAGTCAGGTATGTATATCTTTGGTTGTCTCTTCATTATCAATACTGCACGTTTACCAACAACTAACTTACCGTTGCTCAGTATGGGGCAAGGTGTTCCTGACAAGAACATACTCTTCCATACTTCTACTGCTTCACACATACGGGCTACTGCGGCTACCTTCATTCCTAAGTCGGACAATAACTTAGCATCTCGTCTACGGTCACAGTTAGGGTCTACTTCATAACTACCGCTTGACAACCCTATTCCTACTGTCTGCAAAGAACCACCTGAACCCTTGAGACAGGTGTCCATACCGTTTGACATATAGCTTGGGCTAATGGCAGAGCCTACTGGTATTTCGCTACTGCTTCCTGCACCATTGTATGTGTTACTTGTTGATGTATCCGTTGTGTTATTATTACTGTTTGTTGTACTGTTGTCCCCGTGAAACGTATTCAAAGAACCTTCCTGCGCGTTGTCACCCCAAGTAGCTACTGACAACAACATTAGTAAACAAAATAGTCTTATCACTTACGTAAGTTCTGTACTGTGTCTGATTCCCAGATACGAATACCTAGCCATACTATAGTAAACAGACTAGCTAAAGGCGGCAACCAAGCCGCTAATGACATAATACCAGTTGATGCCGCGGCTAAGTCTAAAACTTGCTTTCCTTCTTGGGTCATGGTCATGTCCTTATGCGTTTTCTAGGGTTGTAATACGGGCTTCAAGTTCTTGTATAGTTTTAACCAATAGCGGCACTAGCTTAGATTGGTCAATACCTTGATACTCAGGATTGCCGTCAGCATCTACAGCATCTTTTTCTCCTGTCACTGCTTCAGGTACTTGGTCAGCTACTTCGTGTGCTATAAAACCATCTACTCTATAGTCCGAGCCTATCCATTGGAAATTACAAGGTTTAAGCGCAAGTGTTCTAGCGGTTGCGTTAGGTACAGCCTGTATGTCCTCTTTAAGTCTGTAGTCAGAACTTGTGTTGTATGCTGTAGCCGCATAGCTAGATACAATACTACCTACTTGTGTGTTTTCACTTTTTATAAATCGAATTTGATTAGTACCCGCGCCTGAAGAAAAACTTTTCATCGTTAAACCAAAAACACTACCATTTCCTGAATTTGTTATTTGACTGCCTGTATCAGAAACAACTAAAGGGGTTGTTATAGTCCCTCCGTCAAACTTATCAAACTCTAAGTCTACTACAGACGAACCACCTGAACCACCAACAAAAAGTTTTTTGTCAGCAATGTTTACAGCAAGCTCACCTTGAGCAAGACTGCTAGGTGTTCCTGATGTTGTTTTGTTTTTAATTTTAATTGTAGCCATAATGTTTACCTATTGTTTACCAAGGTGTACCAACAACCACAGACGGACTAGCTTGTTCCGCTAGGTCAGCGTCTAGTGATGCTTCGAGTGCTGTTGTATCTAAAGATGCTTGTACCCATGCAATCACAGCGTCTTCTGTAAGGCTGTCATAAGCTACATAGCCATCAGCAGATGAGTCAGGAGTAAAGCTAACAGTACCATAGGAAGTAGCTACGTTTTCACCAGAGGCTTTGTTTACTTGCCAATGGGCTACGATAACGCCACCGTCTGTGTTGCTTTCTAAGGTTGAGATTGTAAAGTTCATTTATTACTCCTATGAGAATACAGCAGAACAAACTGCTTGTACGTTAGTAGGTTCAGAACTGTAGTCATCACCTGAGTTAATTACATGACGGTGGTAACTGCTAGAGATTACTTCACCATCTTCTAATACTTTAGTAGCAGTTCGTACTTGGACTACTGTCCCTTCTGTAGTAGTTACTACTTCTATTTTGTCTGCTGATACTTCTTTTGTTAAAGCCATTTGTTTTTCCTTTTGTCTGCCCCTAGCATCCACTAGGGGTATTGGTTATGTTGCTACGTATGTACCGCTAATCATTAAGTCTTTTACATTGGAGTTTTCTAGTTCTGAAGTACTGACTGCACCTTTTGAACTGCCTTTTCTTACCGAGATATACGAAGCACCACTACTGACGTAGCCACCAACTGTCGTGTCTGTTTCATCAAAAGAAAACAAGTCAGCGTATGTAATTGAGTCAATAGGACTGTGTTTGCTTGATGCAAAAGGTAAGCCCGCTATACGAAACTCGCCTGTGAGGGAATGACCAGATGCTAAAATATCACTTAGGTAAGCTGTAAAGTGTACTACTCTACCTATTTTTGTGTAAGAACTATTAAACGCATTAATAGAAAGAGGACTACTAATACCGCTAGATGAACCATATAGTATAGGTGTCCAAGTACCTTCCTCATAGTCATCTAGCTTGTTGGCTGAACCTGTGCCACCTAAGTGAACACCACCAGATAGGTAGAGGTCTTTGTAACGACAACTAGAGTTACCGAGGTCTATGGTATTGTCATCAGCAGAAAACGGTCTAAATGCTCCTGAATCAAAATGTATGTTTGCTCCAGAGTTACCAAAGGTAAACGCTGACCCTGTGGAAGCTATAGAGAGGTTTCCAGAGTTTGTGCTAATAGACCCTACATCTACAGCATCCTTTTTAAACTCAATCATATTTGCATCTACACCAGTTGCATTCAGGTGTAGCATGGCTTGAGTTTGTGCTGTGGCTTCTCTAGCTATTTGAACATAACCACCTTCAGCTAAAACAATACCTTTACCTGTTGTATTGTTATCAACATTGCTTTCAGTAGTACCCACCAATACGTTGCCTGATGAGTCAATACGCATCTTCTCAGAGCCACTCAAATCAAAGCGTATTCCAACAGCACTGGATTCAATCTCATTAACTGTGTCGTCATCTTCTAATACTATAGTTACTGTATC
>Ga0181411_1000306_pt1 | contig 17438 bp, 10 predicted proteins | sample 34SPOviralmetaG_FD_130114 | JGI IMG/M metagenome (GOLD analysis project Ga0181411, IMG submission 130114) | Marine viral communities from the oligotrophic San Pedro Time Series (SPOT) site, San Pedro Channel, CA, USA - 34 SPOT_SRF_2012-07-09 | ecosystem: Environmental > Aquatic > Marine > Strait...
CTCGTATGGTGCCAGACGGTGTTTACTTAGATGCTGATGGTTTAGCTGAAATAGATTTAGGTAACGGAACAAACTATAATCCGCAAGAAGCTTTAAACATGTTCTTTCAAACAGGCTCTGTTATAGGTAGAAGCTTTACTTCAGAAGGAGACATGAATCCTGGCAAGGTTCCAATACAACAAATAAACAACGGTGTAAATGGTGGTAAATTACAAAGTTTAATAACTACTTACAACTATTATTTACAAATGATAAGAGACGTAACTGGGTTAAATGAAGCTAGAGATGCTAGTACTCCAGATAGAGACGCTTTAGTTGGTGTGCAAAAACTAGCTGCAGCAAACTCTAACACGGCAACTAGACATATATTACAATCAATGTTATATATAACGGCTGAAGTAGCCGAGTGTCTTTCTTTACGTATAGCAGATATAATAGAGTACTCTCCAACCAAGCAAGCTTTTATAAGGGCTTTAGGTGCTCATAACGTTGCTACACTTGAAGAAATGGAAAACTTACATCTTTATGACTTTGGTATATTTATAGAATTAACGCCAGACGAAGAAGAAAAACAATTACTTGAAAATAATATACAAGCAGCATTACAACAACAATCAATTGATTTAGATGATGCTATTGATTTACGTAACGTAAGAAATGTAAAGTTAGCTAATCAGTTATTGAAAGTAAAAAGAAAGACTAAAATGGCAAGAGATCAGCAAATGCAACAAGAAAATATACAAGCTCAATCTCAAGCACAACAACAACAAGCTCAAGCGGCGGCACAAGCTGAAGTACAAAAACAGCAAGCTAAAACGCAGGCTGAAGCACAACTAGAACAAACTAGAAGTCAATTAAAAATACAATACCTACAACAAGAAGTTCAATTGAAAAAAGAATTAATGCAGTTTGAGTTTGATTTAAATACTAAACTAGAAGGCTCTAAACAACAAACTAATACTCAAATAGAACAAAAAAGAGAAGACAGAAAAGACCAAAGAGTTAATATGCAGGCTGATCGTCAAAAAGAGATGATAGAGCAAAGAAAAGGGGGTGATTCACTTAATAAGTTTGAATCATCAGGTAATGATATACTTACAGGGGACGCTAGTATGGAAAGATACGGTCTCTAATTTTTAATATTTTATAAAATTTTATTATGACAGAAGAAAACAAAGAAGTTATTGAAGAAATAATTGAACAAAATAATGAGCAACCTATGGAAGAGGTTATAGAGCAAGCAATAGATGAATCTAAATTTGAAAGTTCTGGTGATCCAGATATTATTAAAATAGATTTAGATGCGCCACCTCCTAAACCAAAACAAAAAAAAGAAGTTGCTAAAGAAGAAAAAGAAAACGTAGAAGAAATAAAAGTCACTGAAGAAGTAATCGAACAACCAGTAATGGAAGAGGTTACTAAAGAAGAAAAAGTAGAAGAAGTTCAAGAGGCTGTAGAAGAAGCTATTGAAGAAGCTGTAGCTACTGGAAAGCCTCTACCAGAAAATATACAAAAACTTGTAGATTTTATAGATGAAACAGGAGGTGATATACAAGACTACGTAAATTTAAATAGAGACGTTTCTAAATTAGATGACTCTGATGTTTTAGATGAGTATTATAGAACAACTAAATCTCATTTGTCAGCTGAAGAAAGAAACTTTTTATTAGAAGATACTTTTGGTTTTGATGAAGAAACTGAAGATCCAAAAGATATACGAAAAAAGAAAATAGCCCTCAAAGAGCAAGTTGCCGAGGCTAAAGCCTACTTAGACGGGCAAAAGTCTAAATACTATGAAGAAATTAAAGCTGGCTCTAAGTTAACAACTGAACAGCAAGAAGCAGTTAATTTCTACAATAAATACAATGAAGATTCTAAAAAACAGGAGGAGTTAAATAAAAAAAGCAAAAGAACTTTTTTAAATAAAACTGATAGTTTCTTTGGACAGAATTTCAAAGGTTTTGAATATAATGTTGGAGATAAAAAATATCGGTTTAATGTTAAAGATGTAGATAAAGTAAAGACAACTCAAAGTGATATTAATAATTTCATTAACAAGTTTGTTGGTGAAGATAAATCAACTATTAATGATACGGCGGGTTATCACAAGTCTTTATATACAGCTATGAACGCCGATACTATTGCTAAGCATTTTTATGAGCAAGGCAAAGCAGACGCGATAAAAGGCCAAGTTGCTAAAGATAAAAATATTAATTTAGAACCTAGAAAGACGCACGGCGAAACAAATGTTGGGGGTGTTAAGTATAAGGTTTTAGGTCAATCTTCTTCTGAGCTTAAAAATAGATCTTTTAAAATTAGAAAAAAAAATTAACTTAAAAAAATTATAAATTATGGCAATTACACCCGGAGGTAATTTGAATAGTGTTCCTTCTTCAATGAAGCAAACGCTAAGTTCAAATTACGTAGATTTTACGAGCACGGACACACAAGGTTGGGCTCAACAATACCTGCCAGATTTGATGGAAAAAGAAGCTGAAGTTTTCGGACCGAGAACTATATCAGGCTTTTTAAATCAAGTTGGAGCGGAAGAGGCTATGACATCTGATAGAGTCATTTGGTCTGAACAATCAAGATTACACATTTCATTAATTGGTACTGTCGATTTAGATGGTGACGGTGCTGGAGGTAGTTCTAGTAAAGGTCAATTCACTGTTGTAAGTGATATTGACGGGAACGTTTCTGGTGATGGTTTTACTCTTGCTGATCACGGCGTTAGAGTTGGTGATATAGTTTTATTAGCATCTGCTGGTAAAGTTTCAAGATGTAGAGTACGTGTCGTACACACATCAGGAGGTCACATTGGTTTACACGCTTATGATGAAGATGTGTTAACTGGTCACTCTGAATCACCTAGTGCTGCAACATTATTAGTTATTGGATCTGAATTTGCTAAAGGTAAATCATATACAAACCCTGCAGGTACAGCTGACGCAGACGCAAGAGGAGCTAACGAACCTACTTTCAAAACTTTTACTAACAAACCAATAATCATGAAAGATTACTACGAAGTATCTGGATCAGACGCTTCAAGAATTGGTTGGGTAGAAGTTTCAACTGAAGCTGGCCAAGGTGGTTACTTATGGTACTTAAAAGCTGAAGCTGACACAAGATCTAGATTTAATGATTATTTAGAAATGTCAATGCTTGAATCAATCCCAGGATCTAACTCTACAAATGTAGACGGTGACTTAGGTTTATCACCTGAAGGTGATGCTGGTACTGAAGGTTTATTCTACGCTATTGAGCAAAGAGGTAATGTTACATCTGGTGTTACAGGTGTTAACGCCGCTACTGATTTAGCTGAATTTGATGCTATCTTAGCTGAATTTGATAAACAAGGTGCTATTGAGGAGTACATGATGTTCGTTAACAGAGCTACTAGCTTAGCAATGGATGACATGTTAGCTTCAATGAATTCTTACGGAGCTGGAGGTACTTCTTATGGAGTATTTGACAACGACGAGGATATGGCATTAAATTTAGGTTTCTCAGGATTTAGAAGAGGCTCTTATGACTTTTACAAATCTGACTTTAGATACTTAAATGATAAAGCTACTAGAGGTGGTATCAACGATGCTGCTGGTTCTGCTGCTATTAGAGGAGTTATGATTCCAGCTGGTACATCTACTGTTTATGACCAACAAGTTGGTTCTAATATGAAGAGACCGTTCTTACACGTTAGATATAGAGCTTCTGCTACAGATGATCGAAGAATGAAAACTTGGACAACTGGTTCAGTAGGCGCTGCTACATCTGCTTTAGATGCAATGCAAATTCATATGCTATCAGAAAGATGTTTGATCACTCAAGGTGCAAACAACTTTATGTTAATGAAGTAAGGCACTATTTATTTATAAGGGCGGTCTAGTATCGCCCTTATATTTTTATTAATTATATTATATATTATATTATGGCAAAGAAAAAAGTAACAACTAAGGTTGAAGAGCCTATAGTTGAAGAAACAATGGTTGTAGAACAGCCTAAGGTAAAAGTTCCTGAAGTAAAAGCTAAACCAAAAAATACTTGGGAAATAAAAGATAGAGTTTATTATTTAAAAGGCAGAATGAAGCCTATTAGTAGATCTATAAAATCTTCAAATATTTATTATTTTGATGAAAAACTTGGTTACGAAAGAGAACTAAAATACTGTGAAAATCAAAGAACCGTGTTTGTAGACGAAATGAAAGGTGATCAAAGATTGGCTCATATTATTTTTAGAAATGGAGCGTTACACGTTACCAGAGAAAAACAAGCGCTTCAAAAGCTATTATCTTTATATCATCCAAATAGAGATCAAATATACCACGAGCATAAACCTCAAGTTATAGCAGAGTCTCAATTAGACTGGTTAGAATTTGAAGTAGAAGCTTTAGGTGTAGCTAAAGATATGGATATAGATATGGCAGAAGCAATAATGAGAGTAGAAAAAGGATCTAATGTATCTAAGATGAGCTCTAAAGAACTTAGAAGAGATTTATTGTTATTTGCTAAAAGCGATCCAAAGTTATTTTTAAATTTAGTTTCTGATGATAATATTCAACTTAGAAACTTTGGTATTAAAGCTACAGAAAATGGTATTTTAAAGTTATCACCTGATCAAAGAAATTTTTCTTGGGGATCTACTGGTAGAAAAATTATGACAATACCTTTTGATGAGCATCCATATTCAGCTTTAGCTGCTTGGTTTAAAACCGATGAGGGTATGGAAATATATTCAAATATAGAAAAAAGGATGAAATAACATTTTTTAACTAATACTAATAGCCACTCATTACGGGTGGCTATTTTTATTTAGAGGCTAACCTTCCACTTTATTATGTAACTATATAATAGTAAAATAAAAACAAATGGCAGTAGATATAAATAGCGTATACCAAAAGGTTTTAGCGTTAGCTAACAAAGAACAAAGAGGTTATATAACACCTCAAGAATTTAATCTTTTAGCTGACAAAGCACAAAATGAAATTTATGAAAATTATTTTCATCAATTAAATATTGCTCAATTAAAACCTAAAAGCATAGAAAACGAAAGTGATACAGTAGAAACTATAAGACAAAAATTAGATTTTTTTGTTACTAAAGAAGACTTATCTATATCTAATAGTGATGGCAAGGCTCTTGAATTTAACCCTTCCGTTCCATCTCATAGAGTTATAAAAATAGTAGACACAGTAAATAATAGGCAAGCAACAAAAGTTGAGTATAGTGAGCTGCATGAAATATTATCTAACCCTCTAACAGCCCCTACTGCTAATAGAAAAGTATATGTAAACTTAATTGCAAACGTTGGTTTTCAATTTTATCCAATAGCTGGTGGTACTGGCACAGATGATAATTATAAAATTTATTATTACAGACAACCCCAAGCCCCTAGCTGGCCTTATATTATAGTTAGTGGCAATGCTCTATATAATAGCGCTGGCAACCTTGCTCAAGACTTTGAACTGCATACATCTGAAGAAGAAAATTTAGTTAACAGAATATTAATGTTAGCAGGCTTAACAATAAAGCAGCCAGCGGTACAACAATCAGGGGCAGCAATGGCACAAATGAATAAACAAGAACAAAATAGTTAATTATGGGATTATTAGACGGAACAAATCAAGCAACTTATTATGGAGCTGGTAACGCTGCTAATTATGGTAATTATCAATTTACTTCATTAGAAAATATAATAACTGGATTTATGTTTGCTTATGTTGGAGAAAATAAAATAATAAGTAAAACGTCTAGAACAGATGTTCAGTTTCACGCTATGCGTGCTATACAAGAATTATCTTATGACGTTTTAAAATCATTTAAATCTCAAGAAATAGAAGTGCCAAATACACTATCTATGATACTACCTCAAGACTATGTTAATTATATTAAAATAGTTAGAGTTGGTAGTGATGGCCTAGAGCGGCCTTTATATCCAGCTTCAAAAACATCAGATCCATTTGCTATAACACAAGTAGATGGTGTGTATCAATTTACTGATACTGATAATGCTGATTCAGACGATGATACTACAACTGGTACTGACTCTTTACTAGAGCAGTCACCAAGTAACACGTCATCTAGTTTTCAAAGTCAAACTCCAGTCAACTATCAATTATACGATATTAATTACTCTTCTGACATAGAAATATCTACTGAAGGAAGAAGATATGGTTTAGATCCACAGCACTCTCAAATAAATGGTAGTTTCTTTATAGATCAGTTACGAGGTTTAATAAAATTTGGATCTGCTTTAGCTGGAGTTACTGTGACGTTGCATTATGTTAGTGACGGACTAGGTACCGATGCTGAAATGGTAGTTCATAAATTTTGTGAAGAAGCTTGCTACAAACATATAGCTTATGGAATATTATCTACAAGATCTAACATGCCAGAATACATAGTACAAAGATTTAAAAGAGAAAGGTTTGCTGAAACTAGAAAAGCTAAAATAAGATTGTCAAATATTAAGATAGAAGAATTTACACAAGTACTTAAAGGTATGGGTAAACAAATTAAATAATTATGCCGGAAATTAAACACACATTTACAGCCGGTAAGATGAACAAAGATCTTGATGAAAGACTTGTTCCTAACGGTCAATATAGAGACGCCATGAATATTCAAGTTAGAACCACTGATGGTGATGGTGATGGTGAAGGTGATGCTGGAACTGTTCAAAACCTTCAGGGTAACGCTCAGTTACCAGGTGGCTCTTCATATCTAACAACTGGATATGATGCAAAAACTACTCAAATAGTAGGTAGCGTTTCTGACGAAAAAAATAACGTTGCTTATTTCTTTGCAGCAGCCCCAACCCCAAGTGGCGGTATAGAAAATTTACAAGTTAGCGATATAACGCCAGCTTCTGGAACAACAAATGAAGTTATTTGGGTTGATAGCATAATTGAAGCTAGAACTAATGGTGATACTTCAATACCAGTATTTGTAGATAAATTCGCTGTAACAGGAACAGCAACAGATGTATTTAGCGGAGTAACTCCTCCAAACGGAACAACTACATCTTTTACTAATTTTACTGTTGGTAGCGGCAATGGTAGCAAGTATAGAGTTGGCATGATTATTTATGCTCAAGAAGCAGACAGTGATCATTTATTATTTACCGATACGGATGAAACAACTCCATCAACTGAAGGCGTTAGGATAACTAAAATAGTAGGTGATGTTATTTATTTAGCAAGTAGACAAACCACAAACTTAAGTACTGCTACTGTATTTAAATTTGTGCACCCAGAAAGAGTACTAGAGTTTAATTATGAAAAATTAGTAACTGGAATAAACGTTTTAGATAAATTATTATTTTGGACAGATGGCAATAATGAGCCAAAAAAAATAAATATAGAAAGATCAGAAAGAGGTACTAATATAAATGGTACTACTAATGATGGAAAAACACACACGCAGTTGTTTGTAAACGATCCAGAGTCAGGAGATTTGGTCAACATTAATACTGTAGAAGAATTACAAAATAGTGATATTAAAAAAGAACATATTACTGTTATAAGAAAAAAACCAACAACACCTCTAAATTTAGTAATGCATGCGTCAGAAAGATCTGGTAATACAGAGTTTAGTATAGGTCCTAATAATGATGGCTTTAGTGTATTTGTAAATAATACCTACACGCCTAACGTCCCAGAAGCAGGCATCCATTTTAGAGAAATTACTATACCGCCTCTAGATCAAGAAATTGACATTAGAGAAGGGGACGTTTTTACTTTTAAAGAAGAGGGTGGCGAGAAGACATTAAGAGGTGAGGTGGTTAATGGTGGGCTTGAAAATTTTCCTATTGTAAAATTTTTAATGATTTTTGTTGACGAAAATATTACTTCTTCAGATACTGATTTCAAAGCGATACTTGAACAATCAAACGCTTTATTTGAAGATAAGTTTGGTAGATTTGCTTATAGATATAAATATGAAGATAATGAGTATTCAGCATTTTCTCCATGGTCTGAATTAGCATTTTTACCTGGTGAATTTGAATACACTCAGTCAAAGGGATTTAATAATGGTATGGAAAATAATTTAAGATACTTATCTGTAAATAATTTTATACCAGATGATTCTATAAGACCTAACGATGCAAAGGCTGTAGATATTCTTTGGAAAACAACTGATGATCAAAATGTTTACGTTGTAAAAACTATAAAAAGAAAAACAGACGAAGAGTGGAGTACACAAAACCAAGCGGATTCTAATTTAAATGGTTCTATTTCAATAACTTCTGATATTATAGAAAGAGCGCTACCATCTAATCAATTAATAAGAACTTGGGACAATGTTCCTAGATCAGCAGTAGCGCAAGAATCTACAGCTAATAGAATAGTATATGGAAATTATTTACAAGGCTACAATGTAGATATACCAATAGGAATAAAGCAAAGCTTAACTAGTGTTGAAAATATTATAGAAGGTTCAGCGTCATTAATTCCTAAAAAATCAATAAAATCTCTTAGAGATTATAAAATAGGTATGGTATTTGGAGATAAATATGGTAGAGAAACACCTGTTATATCTAATGGATACAATGCTATAAATAATGATACTGTAACTGGTGACATTAGCGTTAGAAAAAATAGGTCACATTTGCAGAATCAATTTTCTTTATTACCAAACTGGGAAGACGTAGGAGAGCCGCTAGATTGGATGGAGTACGTAAAGTATTACGTAAAAGAAACATCTAACGAGTACTACAATTTAGTAATGGACAGATGGTATGATGCTAAAGATGGTAACGTTTGGTTATCTTTTCCATCTTGCGATAGAAATAAAATAGACGAAGAAACGTATATAATACTAAAAAATGAGCAAGGTAATCAAGTTCCAGTTTCACAAAAAGCTAGATATAAAATACTAGCAATATCTAATGAAGTACCAGATTATGTAAAATTAAATACAAGAGCTTTTGAAAAAGTTCTTATAAATAGAAAAGGAGTTTATGGCGTTTCTAATGATGATCAACCTGTTTCAACCGCGCCAGCAGGGCTTATTGGCAAAAGAAAAATAAGCAGCGGTGAGGGTAATTGGGAAGACGTTAATATAAAAGCTAGTGATTTTAAAGGAAATGCAAAAGTAAGAATTGTAGCGTACTGGTATAACGCCACTAATCCTGATCTTACTGAAGAGCCTTTAGCTAAATTTGAAGGGCCATTTGTTGGGGTCTCACATATAATAGTTCCAGATGGTGGAAGCAATGCCAAACCTGGTGTTGCGCTAGAAAGAGTATTTAAAGCGCACGAGGTAGACGCATATTCTTATTTTATAAACACGTTAAATCTTGGTAATGACATAACAGCTGGTAATATAGATGAAAATGATCCAGCTAACGCAGATTACATATATTATTTTATGGAATTTGCTGATGATAGACCTATAGTAAAAGCTGAATTTGGTGGTAGGTTTTTTGTAAAAATAGAAGTTGATGAAGCCTTGCGGTCTGCTGTTTTAAATAAAAGTGCAGAAAACGGAACTCATATTCCTACTGGTGAAAGTTTTCAGGTTGCTTATATTTCTAGCGAACAAACAAATCCTGCTAACCCTTTAGCAAGTACTGAAAACGACGGTGATTTTAATGATTCTACTTGGGATAGTTACGGAGAGCCAGATAGCGTTTTTACAAATAGCAATATAAGCACTTTTGGTGACAATGCTAATAACACGGAGGCCTTTTGGGCGCTTTGGGATGAGTATTCAAAAACAGAGGCTGGCACTAGAATATTTATAGATAACTCTAGTATTAGAAGTGGTGGTGATTTTAATTATAGCCTTCTTCCTTCTCAACAAAATCCTTATGCTGTTCAAGTTCCTTATGACGCTTTAAATTATTTTACAGGAGATTATCCTGGTGATTCAGATAACAATTTATCAACTAGGCCATTTGGTTTAGGACAGACAGCAGATGCTTCAGGAGCAACTCTTAATTATTTTATATTTTCATCTATACACGATGTTAACGGAGAGTTTCCAGGAGGAGCGCCTGCTTTATTTAAAAGTAAAATGCAAACAGTTGGTACTACATTTGCTTTTGCTGGCGACCCAACAGGGAAAGTTTATAGAGTTGTTTCTAGCACTTTAACTCAAAATCTTTATAATGGAAGCCTTACGTATGGGCCGTTTAGTAGCAACAATATTGATATTACGTCAAAAAATTTTGAAGGAGATGGCAACGAGGCTGGAGTAAGAAAAAGGCAATCAATTTATGTAGAGTTTGCTGAAGTTAATAATGAAGATCAAGTAGTAGGTAGTCAAGGTATTAATATTGATGAATGGGACCCAAGAGGCGATCTTAAGCACAATGGTAGAAATAGCATTACTTTAACAATAATGGAATTTAAAGGATCGCAAGAGTTAGTAGATGTAGCTGTACCAACAGGTTCTGCTTGTTGGGAAACTGAACCTAAAAAATCTAAAGATTTAGATATATATTACGAGGCTAGTAGAGCTATACCATTAAAATTAAACAAAGATAACATACAGGCTTTTACTGGAGCTTCTAAAACAAAAATTAATTCTAGTAAAGTAACAATAACAAATAGAGAACTAACAAATGGCGTAGAAGAAGTTTTGTTGCCAGAAGCTTTTGTTACAGAGAACTATGGAGATAAATATATAAAAGTTAATTATGTAGACGATAATGCAGATTTTACAAATTTAACGGTTGATATTGTTGGTAATTCTGCTAATGGTGTAGCTATAAATGATATTCTTAATTTTACAAATAAAGATGGCACTGTAACTAAGTCTAAAGTTATTGATCATAGATCCACCGTTGTTCAAGATGGTGATATATTAACAACGGTTCCCTCTTCAAGAGTCGAAAATGTAAATGGCGTAACATTTACAAATGCTCAAGATGCTAATGCTGGTTTAATTTACTTAACAGAAGTAGTAGCAGGACTTAACCAGGGATTAAATTCACCAGTAGATACAACGTTGGCTGGGCGTGAAGTAATAGGAACTAATATACAACCAGGAACTTTTGTAATAGCTGTATTTTTTGGTTCTCTTTTTATAATAAGTAAGCCACCTATATTATCAGTTCAAACAGTAGTTGATGATCTTAAATTTATACAAGTAACTGGCGTTTTTGAAATAGACCAAGATGTTTACAAATACTCTACAGAGTTAGGCTGGTTTAATTGTTACTCATTTGGTAATGGCGTTGAATCAGATAGAATAAGAGATGATTTTAACGCTCCTCAAATAGATAATGGGTGTAGAGTATCATCTGTATTTTTAGAGTACGGAGAAGAAAGAATAAGCAGTGGGCTTATACACTCAGGTTTGTTTAATTCTATATCTAGTGTTAACAATCTAAATGAGTTTAACATGGGTGAAAAAATAACTAAAAATTTAAACCCATCGTATGGGTCTGTGCAAGCTTTAAAAACCAGGCAAAATAACTTAGTTGTTTTTACTGAAGATAAAATATTAAAAGTTTTATCTAACAAAGATGCTGTGTTTAATGCTGATGGAAATCCTCAATTAGTAGCTACAAATAGAGTTTTAGGTGATGCGACACCTTTTTCTGGTGATTATGGTATATCTAAAAATCCAGAGTCACTAGCGGCAGATCAATATCGAATATATTTTACTGACAAGCAAAGAGGGGCTGTTTTAAGACTATCAGCTGATGGCTTAACACCAATATCTAATGTTGGTATGAAAACTTACTTTAGAGAGCATTTAAAACTATGTGACACTATTGTTGGTACTTTTGATGCTGTAAATGGAGAATACAATACTACATTAAACATTAGGCAGGCTTTACAAACAACAGATGATCAGCCGACTACCGTATCTTTTAATGAAGGAAGTAAAGGCTGGGTAAGCTTTAAGTCTTTTGTTCCACTAACTGGAGTATCTGTTAATGGTAAGTACTTAACAGCAAAAAATAATAAAATATACGAACATTATCTTGATGTAGATTCAAATGGAGCGACTGTTAATAGAAATAGTTTTTATGGAATAAGCTCTGTAGACTCTGAAGTAGAAGTTGTTTTTAACGACGCTCCAAGTTCTATTAAATCATTTAAGGCTGTTAACTACGAAGGAAGTCAATCTAAAATAGTTCAAAACTTACAAGATGATAACTATTATAATTTAACAAATGAAAATGGCTGGTATGTAGACACTTTTAATACTGATTTACAAGAAGGTAGTGTAAACGAGTTTATTAAAAAAGAAAACAAATGGTTTAATAAAATAAATGGTTTACAAACAACTTTATCTAATTTAGATACTAGCGAATTTTCTGTTCAAGGTATAGGCTTTCCATTTTCAGCTCAATACGGAACTGGTTCAAATGATGACGCTACAATAACAATACAAGACACTGGTGATACACCTTAAAATTAATAACAATGGCTAATAACTATACAGTATCAACATTTACGGCTATAGAAACTATAGGAGATCAAGTTGCTAATACAAACATGATCTCTTCGGGTACGTTAACAATAACTCCTAATGTGAGTTATGTTATTCAAGCATCAGATTTTTCAGTAGGCAGCTCACTACCTTCTGAGGTTTCTTCAGTAGCTTTTACTAATAGCGGAACAGCTAATGCTCCTGGAAATACGGTTATAGCTACTGTTAATTTTCAATCTTCATTTACTATAACTGGTGACATAACCTTAAACATAGATATTGATGGAGCGGCTACTTTTGTTGAAGTAGACACTGTAAACGTAGATGTAGGGCAAACTGTATTTGAAAATACTGACGCTAACGTGACCACTGGTATATCTGCAACAGGTGGAACTACTGTTAATGGAGCAGATAGCGGAAGTACTACTACTACAACTATTATAGGTGAAGCAACTCCAAATAAAGCCAAATTTATTGCCATAGTGCAATTAGATGCCGCTGCAAATTATTATTTTAGAAGACAACCATATTTTACTTATCAAAATATGGATGAAAGTATAATGCGCTTGTCTTTATCTAGCGTGGTGAGAGATAGTAATAATTTTATAACTAGATATATTTTTAATGTAGTATACAAAAACAATGTAGACACTTTTATTAAATCAGGCTCAAAGGCTATATTAAATTATGAAGTAAAAGCTATACCTTCTTTTACAACAAAAACAGAAATAGATAGAGTTAGTATTGTTGATACTAATGTTAGCAGTAATGGAGAAAATAGATCTATAAAAATACATGGTAGTGTTGGCGCTGAGTTAGACTTAACAGTAACAGACAAAACTGATGGTAAGTCTATATTAGATACTAATTTAGCAAACACAACGGTTTTAAATCCAATATACGGAAGCATAGATGCTTTAAACATTAAAATTAATAGTAATAATTTAAATAATATTAGAGGAAATGGAAATGAATATTGTTTTAATCAAGTTTTTCCTGCTTATAATTCTACTATATTAACAACGACGGTTGCTGGGGATTTAACTGGAGCTACTACGGCTACGTTTGCCGCTTTAACAAACGTCAGGGTTGGTGATAAATTAAATATAGTTATTGCTGGGGCCGGATTAAAAGGGATTGACAGTAGCGCTAATATTACAGTCACGGCTTTAAATAGCTCTACAGAGTGCGTGCTTTCTGAAGCAATAACTGTAAGCAATAGTCAAGCAGCTGTGTTTACAAGAGAACAAAGCTATGATGTAAACTTATTCCCTAAAAGAGACGTTAATGGTAACTTAACGACAACTTTAAACTCAAATATACCATCAACTTTGCCAACTTACACGATTAGTCAACACATGAATCCTAAGTTAAGATTATTAATAGGCACGGTCACCTCTGGTAAAACAATAGTCCCTGATCAAAGTGACCAGTTTTCTATTTATGCTATAGGAAAACCTAACGCTTTTCCTTCAGAATTAAGTAATTTAAGAAAAGCTCCTGGAACTTTGACTCTTAATGGAAGTGACTTGCGATCTCCTAAAACTTTTTCTATAAGTTATAATGTTACTCATGTTTCTGGAACTTTTTCTAGAACTGCTAATAATCTTGCTTGGTCTAGCGCTGAAGCTTTTAACTCTACTCCAACCGCTACTAGCTCAAGCTGGACGAACTCGATTCCAGAAGAAAACGGCGGAACGCACATAGAAATGGTAGGATTAGCAACTACTTTAGCTCATGGTGCTGCATCGTTTACTGTTACTGCAACTGTAGTTATACATAAATGGGGAACAAAAGATGTCACTATGGTTTTAGATTTAGATAAAATATATACACCTTCATAAAATTTTAATTATGCCTACATTTGAACTTACATTTAATGATTTAGAGTTTTTACCTTCTGTGCAAATTGGTGACATTGCTTTTTACGCTACACCAGCTACTGAGTCTGGTGGATTTCAAAGTGCAGCGCAAAGTGATATTGTTACCATTGGTGAAATAACAGGTATATTGCAAAATTCAAATAACGTAGATAACCTTTTTTTAAATCCTCAATTTACGCCTTATGAAGAGCAATTTGAAACAATAACAACTACGTTTAAAATAACGTGTGAGATCTCTGCAGATACAACGCCGCCTACAGAAACAGATTTTATATTCTTTGCTAAAGACAATAGAGCTAACATGTCTTCTATTTTAGGCTATTACGGTGCTGTTAAATTTAAAAATAATTCTACTGTAAAAGCTGAGATGTATTCTACAGCGTGCGAAATTGATGAAAGTAGTAAATAACAAGCAAAAAATGTAACTATATTAATGAGAAATTTAAAATTTAAATAATGGCGATTATAAATCCAATGATGATAGCTCAAGGAATTGGGCAAACTATAAGTGGCTTTGTTCAACACAGAGCCATGAGACTAGAAAGAGACAGGCAGCGTGAGTTTGAAGACGAGGCTAGAGATGAAAGAAATAGATTAAAAGGTGTATATGAAAGTCTAGATACCAGCAATCCGTATGTAAATATGGAAAATGCTATGGAAGACTTAACTATAAACCAACAACAAGCTCAATTTGAAAAACAAACTTTTCAACAAAGCCAAGCCAATATTATGCAAACTTTACAAGGAGCCGCAGGAGGTAGCGGTATAGCAGCTTTAGCTCAATCATTATCTCAACAAGGGCAAATAGCAGCTCAAAAATCATCAGCTAGTATTGGCCAACAAGAATCAAGAAATATAGCAGCAAGAGCTTCTGAATCTAGTAGATTACAAGAAATGCAAAGACGTGGTCAGAGAGAAACTCAACAAATGGAGATGCAAAAAATTGGAAGTTTACAACAAATGAGTCAACAAGAAATGGTACAATCTCAACAGTTAGCTGCTCAATCAGAACAAGCTAGAGCTGCTGCTTTAGGTAACGCTTTAGGTGGAATTACTACAGCAGCCACTGGTTTTTCTGGAACTCCAGAAATGGCTGATAAAGAAGGTTATATACAAATATAATAATATGGACAAAAAAATTTATAATAGTATAATGCAAGAGCATAAAAATAGAGTACATCCTATAAGTGTACCTAAAGAGCAAATTGCTAATGCGTTGTATCCTTTACAAACAGAGTTTTTAAATTCTAGTAGTAATCTTGGTAGGCAAAAAGTTTTAGATAAAGTCGCTGACCTTACTAAAGAGGTTGGAGACATAGAAGATCTAAAAGATTTAGCATCTAAAACTAGCAATATAAAAAAATATGGTAGTAATTACCTTGGTAAAAAAAATAATTTTGCAAATACTAACGTTGACATCGTAAGTAATAAAGCTGAAATTAAAACTATTAACGGCATGCAGTACGTTAAAGTAAATGATAATGATCTTAAGTCTAACGTAATGCTAGATCAAGTAGATTTAATAGAAGGTAACTATATTTCTTTTCATGATTATAAAGATTTTTTAAAGAAAAATGAATTTGATTTTAAGTCTTCTGACGCTATATACAATATAATAAATACAATTAATGAATCTGAAAATTTTAATAGAGATTCTATTTTTAATAATTTAAAAAATAATATAATTGGCAGCGGTAATTTAGAATCATTAATAAACGATAATATATTTGGAAACAAAAGTTTTAAAGAAAATTTTATAGAAACTTTAATGGATGCTTCTTACGAAGATTTAGGGCTATCTGTAACTGAAGAAGAAATAAAAGAACTTGATCCAACTAACGATGGTAAAATTTCAATGGAAGATGCTGTAGTTATATTTGGTAAATTAACTGAAGATAAAAACCAAACTATAGATTACGTAGCTGAATACTTTACTAAATTTGCAGAACAAAATAGAACTAAGCCCAACTTACAAGACCAAAATAAAGAACAAACCGGATATGACCCATACGAATTTGCATAAATAATTATTAACGGGTAACTAACGAAACAGTTATGAAAAATTTAAAATTTGAAATACTAGTGGATGGTAAGCCAGAAGTAGCTTACGTACGTCCAGAAAATAAAAATAAATTCTTAGAAAAATATCAAAATAGCTTCCCAAAAGAAGTTATCAACGCTGAACAGTTAGATATTGAAATTAAGCCTAACAACAAAATTGATAGCCTGGGAAAGCCTCAAGGGACAGATCTGTCCCAACCAATTACAACAACAATAGATACGGAATTACCATCGGTAGATACTTCTTTGGAGTCTCCACAACGGTTTAATATAGAAGATACTGTAAAATCAATTACGCAGCCTGGTTATAAGCCAGAGCCAGGTTCTAGTTTTACTTATGGTCAACAAACGACTGACGGTGAGCCACCATTAATTGAAACAGATGATGATACAGAAGATAAAAATTTAGATTTAAGAGTTGTTGAAGAACAAGAAACAAAATTTAATAATCTTTTTAGCAAATACAATCCTGAAATTGATGGCAAGCGTAAATACTCTCAACAAGACTTTTTTGTAAAATTTTTAGAACCTAAATTTGTCAGCGCTCTAGCTGATCATACTAAACTATCATTTAAAACTGGTAATGTTACAACTTTAAATGGCATGTTTGAAAAAGATTGGGTTAATGCAAACATAGAAAAATATGGAGGAAAAGATCAATCTTTAAAAGCTTGGAAAGAATTAGTTTTTTTAACAGAAATTTATAATCAAACAGCTGAGCTTAATAGGGATTTAAAGAGCTCACAAGGAATGACTCAATATAATGTAAAAGGATATTTTGATTACGAAAAAGAAAACATAAAAAATCCTATAGGAGGGGATCAAGGGTTACTATTAGACGTAGATTTAATAGATAAAAAAGATATAGTATCTGTTCCAAAAGTAGGAGGTGAGCTGTTTACATGGCAACTACATACTAAGAAAAAATCAGAAATAATGTTAAAAGATTTTGAGATTTATGTAGGAAACAGCTTAGTAAAAGAAAAATCTGATTTAGAAGTTAAATTTGAAAAAGAAAACAAAGATTTTTTTAAACAAAACAAACGTTTAAAAGAATTAAAAATAAATACATTAAAAAAAGTAGAAGAAAAATTTAAATTA
>Ga0181411_1000307_pt1 | contig 17423 bp, 17 predicted proteins | sample 34SPOviralmetaG_FD_130114 | JGI IMG/M metagenome (GOLD analysis project Ga0181411, IMG submission 130114) | Marine viral communities from the oligotrophic San Pedro Time Series (SPOT) site, San Pedro Channel, CA, USA - 34 SPOT_SRF_2012-07-09 | ecosystem: Environmental > Aquatic > Marine > Strait...
TACAACTTCCATAATTAAATATTATATATATTTTTTATTTTTTTTTAGGCCATAGTATTTTATGAGACCAATATTTAGCAGTATTTTTATTTTTTTCTGGTCCATGTCTAGAATAATAATTTTCTCTTCTTTTTTTATCCATATGATTTAAATTTTTATAATGTCCTAATACATCAAAATATTGCTGATATCTTTTATCACCAAAATGTATTAATTTAGGTTTTCCTGTTTTTTCATTTTTAACGTATACACTATATTTTTTATTTTTGGCTTTAGATACAAATGGCTTATATAAAGTTTTATCACTCATATTATTTATAATTAATTAATATTTTTTATAAAATTATTATCTAAATATATAATATAAATAAATATGCCAAAACATTACGGAACAAGCAAAGAGAATAAAGTTGATGATATGAAGGATATGAAGGACTCTAAAGATAAACCTAAAAAAAAGGGTAGTTCATGGATGTCATTTTTAGCAGATTTCAGAAAAAAAAACCCTAGTTTAAAAGGGCCAGAAGTTATGAAAAAAGCTGCTGTAGCTTATAAAAAAAGTAAAAAATAAATTTAATTTAGATACTTTTATTTTCCTTTTTTAGTATTATTTTTTTCTTAATTATATATAATAATGATTATTTATTTATTCAAACATACTGATTTATTTGGTAATGAAAACAAATATATTGGTAGCACAAAAAATTTAAAATTAAGATGTTGGGCTCATAATCAACATAAGAAACAAGACAGACATAAAAATATAAGATTATATAAATATCTTAATATTAATCAAATTGAAGATATACGACCATATATAACAGTATTATTTAATCTAGAAGAAATATTTAATAATTTAAATTGTAATGATTCATTAAATAAAATTATATTAAAAAATAAAGAACAGGATTTTTTAGAAAATATTAAACCAAATTTAAATATGATTAAAGCATTAAGAAGATAAATAAATTCTAAATATATAATAATATGGACCAAGATTTAACTAGCGATAATTTTGATTTAACAATATTGCCAATAAAGCAGCCATTAGTAGAGAAAAAAATAAAACATCATCCTAATTTTTTTGATTTAAATGGGGGCAGTTGTGTTTTAGATATAGCTGCTCCAAGACAAGGAAAAACTACACGAATATGTAACTATTTTCAAAATCCTAATTTTTTAATGGGTAAATTAGACGCTATTTATATTTATTCATCTACTATAACTAACGGAGATGCTACTGCTAGGTTTTTATTAGACCAATATGGTGAAACTATATATAGTGAATATAGTGATGCACATTTGCAAAATATAATTGATTACCAGGACCAAATACCAAAAGCACAACGTCCAAATATAGCTATTGTATTTGATGATTTTATAGCCTTTCCAAATATTAAAAAAAATAGTTTAATGTTTAAAATTGCTTCATCATATCGCCACCATAATATTAAATTATTATATTATTCTACTCAATTATACAAAGCTGTTCCTAATATTGTAAGGCAAAGCATTAATTATGCTATTATATCACAAAATGCAAATAATAAAGAAGTTGAGAAAATGGCAGAGGAAATGGGTGCTAGATATGGAAATGTAAACGTATTTAAGGATTTATTAAGAGAAGCAACTAATAAACCATATTCATTTTTATATTTGGATTTATATGGTAAACCAGCAAAAGCATATGAGAATTTTACAAATTTAATTTATACGGCTCCCGAAACTCTTAGCAATGTAGCAATAAACACAGATTTTGATGGATATAATAATAATGATGATGAAGATAATTATTAATTACTAAATAAAAAAATTTAAAAAATATATATATTATATAATACATTATAATGAAATATATTTTATATAATAAAGATAATGAAGAAAATAAACAACATTTTAATAATTGTATAAAATCAATCAAACAAATTAATGATTTAAAAGCAGATGTTATTTATAACTCTTCTTTTCCACGATTAAAAGAATCTAAATATAGAGGTATACAAGCATTTAAAAAATTAATCAAAAAACATTATGAAAAAGATAATAATAAAAAATTTATTTTTAATGAAAGTAATAAAATTTTTTGGTTAAAAATGTATAAATTAGTTTATAAATATGATGCTTTTACCTTTGAAATAAATAATAATAATTGTATAATATTAAAAAATATAGATGATGATGAAATAAAAAAATATTTATTTTTAGATGATATTGACATACTAGATAAAGAACCTAATAAAAATGAAAATAAAAATAAAAAAGAGTATATTAAAATTATGGCTAACATGATAAAAGAAGAAGGATTTAATAAAAATGATTGTATAGAGTTATTTAAATTAATATTTGATTCTCTGAAACATTAGAATCAATAATTAAATAATGTAAATGTATTTTTTCAATTTTTATATTGTTATATTTTCGTCTTGGTGTTTTTGGATTTTTACACATTAAATAAATATTACTTCTTGAAATATTATATTTTTCTGTTATTTCTTTACAACTTTTAAAATATTCAAAATTATTATTTGAATCATGTTTTAATTTATAATGATAATATAATTTATTTTCAGTTCTAGGCATTTTATTATTATCGTTGTCGTTATTACTCATTTAATATTATAATATATAACACATTATATTTTTAAATGTTTTAAATTAACTTTTTATATCTAGAGTTTAAGAACCTTTATTATAAATATTAGCACTTAAAATTTGTCCTGTTTTTTCACTAGAAGAAGATTCTAAAACTGCCCTATTAAATGCTCTATAAATATTTTGTTCTGCTTCTTTATTTGGATCTTTTCTAATTTTAATTTGAGCTATACTGTCAGGTCTTAAATCGCTTGCAAATTGCCCCTCTGGTTGTCTAATTTCTACCGTTAACTGGTTTAAATATAATTCTTGACCGTTATTTATATCAATCCAATTCTCAAAAGGTGCTACGTATACTAAACTATTCTGAACTGATTCACCTAACTGTGTAAATTCCTCTTTAGGTAAAATAGCCAAATCTTTACCTACACCACTTAAATTTTTTCCCGCCCCTTTATCTATACCTTGGAAAGATTTTAAACCTGAAAATTCAGGGATTGCTACCCTAATAATTGAATCTTTAGCCACTTTTTGCACTGACTGGGTAGAAGTAAAAAGTGTTGTGCCAGTTGAGGCGTTAGATGTTAATATAAAATTATCAATTGAGCCAATAGTGCTGCCAATATTTCCACTTGATTGTCCTTGTCGTAAATTAGCAGGTCCTGCTGAATTACTAGCAATATCATTGACATTTAACTGCCTTAAAAATAATCCCACTTTTCTTGATAAATCAGCCCCACTTGAAACTGTTTCTGTATGTTCTTCTTTATCTATTCCTAAATCTGAAAAATGTTTTAATGATAACTCAATCTCAGAATCAAATTGAGAACCATCATTAATATTCATTAAAGTTAAAGGTCTATCATTTGGGTTTAAAATACCCTCACATTCAAAATTATTAAAGCTTGGATTTGTTAAACCAATATCTCTATTTTTTATATCTTTAGAGCTTATTTTATTAATTACTTCGTTAGGTGTATCTAAAACTGTTAAAACTTGATTCTGATAATTAAATGTTGCGTCAATTGTTGTGCCATCAGCATAAGGGACATCTGTATTGCTAGCTCTAAATAAATTAGGATTTCTTGAAGTTTCGGAAGATGTTGAAGGTAATTTTAATTTTGAAATTAAATAATATGTTGAGCCTCCTGTTATTTCTACTTTATAATCATAATTATTATCACCCGTATAATCAGATATTGTTACTACAGCGTTAGGTGTTTTACTTGCTGCTGAAGTATTAAATGTTAATCCTGATTCTGTAAAATTAGGTATTCCATAATATTGATTTATTTCGTTCATTGTTATAGTTGCCTTATAAGGTGCTTTTTTTGTTATTATTACATTCTGCTTCGCTAAATTCTGACCTTTAGCATTTACATCATTAAATTTGCTATTATCAGATACCCAAATAGCACTATTAAATATATTACCGGCTCCATCAGTAAAGTTATCATTATAAGGGTTATTTTGAGTATCATTTCCTAAAATACCTGCATTTAAATCAATATAATTTAAACCACCATCATAGCTGACTTTCATCTGAACTATAACTCTACGATTTTCACCTGAAAGATTTAAAATAAATAATAATCTTAAACTAGGTAGGTCATTTATGTCTTTATCTACTGGAACAGTTATTAATCTTTTTAATGTTGTGCTTGATATTGTTCTACAAATTCGTTGTGTGGCATATTTTGGATTGCCTGGTTTAGTATTTCCATTAATATCAACCGTTCCTATTGTAATACCATCTACAGACAAACTGACAAATACATCTTGCAATTGTGTATTAAATATTAAATTATCATTTGTGTTATTTATATCTGATAATTCATTTCTAACTATTCCAAAATCGCAATCATTAAATCCAAAATTATCAATGTTTTCCCTATCGCTAGCTTCTTGGTTTTTCAAATCAAAACCAATATTTTTAATTTGAATATTTCCTAAATGTGTTAATACACCTTTATTATTTATTAATGTGTTTAATAATGGGTTAAGTGTTAAATCATTTTTCAACCTAAATGATGAGCTGCTTGATGTTTCGCTATAATCAAAATTAGTTGTTCCACCATTACCATCTTTTAATGATAAAACACCGCTTAGTGGTTGAGGTAAAGAAGCAAAAGAAATGCTAAACCCTTCTAATGTGGGCGGTGCTGTTGTGTCATCTTCTGGTATATGCGTGCATGTAAAATTATAATGTTGCTGCTGACAAACATTATTCATAGCGTTCTCTATTTCTGTTGCTAGTTCTGGACCTGAATATTGTCCTGGCTGTATTCTAGCGATTCTTATAGCATCGTTAAGTGTATTACCAATAAAATACATTAATACATTATTCATATTAGTAATGTTAAAAACTGAGCCATCCCGAAAATGTAAGAATTTTAAAAGGCATACCTGACTATAAGGTTCTATTTTTATAGGTTGAGGGAAATGTGTAGAATAAAAAAATGGTTCTTGTCCGTTGCTGTTTAGTGTTATTAATGACATTATTATTATTATTAATTTAGAAAAAAAAATTAATTATTTTATTAAATAAATTATAAAGTTTTAATAAAAATTATAAAATTGTAATAATACAAAAATAAATCTAGTAATATTATTTTGCTTTTATGCTAGTTTTATTGTAATATATAATAAAAAGACTTAAAACTAACATAAAAAATATTTTTTATGCTTCTTTTATATATTATTTTATATTTATATATAAAACTGGCATAAAACTTAATCAAATACTATTATAAAATTACCTTTCTTATGATATGTTAATTTATCTTTATTAATAATGATGGTTTTTTTTTCTTTATTTTCTGGTTTTTTTAATCCTATATGATTATAATATCTATTTTGCCAATAATACATCTTTGCATATAATTTTTCTTTTTCTTTTTTATTTTTTTTATATTCTTCTTCATATTGTTTTTCAGCTTTCTTCTTTTCTTCTTCTGATTCTGTCATTTTCTTTATTATTATATGATAATATTTTATTATTATCAAAATTAACAATCGGCTTTGTTATTTTATATATAATGCTATTATTTGGTTGTAATCTTGGCCTACTACCATCTGGCAACCTAATTTCGTGGCTTATTTCTGTTAATGTAAATGATTTATTAGCAGTATAATTAAATGATTGCTCTAATCCATAAAAAAAATCTCCTTCGTTATAATTTCGTGTAATATATCCTATACAAGGCAATTTGCTTTTGCCATCACTTCCCCCGTAATATTCTGTATCTGTTCCTCCTTGAATTATTGAGCTATAAATTAACAAATAAGGATAATCTAATTTTTGAGGTAAATTTTGACTTGTTATTTGCGACTGTGTAACAGATGGAGTGGATGGTAATCCTATGTTTGTGCCTATACCATATAAAGGCATATCAACCCTATTTGTTGAAGTTGGTTGATATTCTGCCGAACTTATAAATGCGGATGTTGTCATTGGTTTGCATGTATTTTCAAATTGTTCTAAATATGTAATATTTTTTTCATTAAATATAATCGGATCATTAAATACGGCTTGACTAGAACCGAATTCTGGCAATAATTGACTTATTTTAAAACCCAATTTATCAAATAAAGTTTTAAATAATATATCTTGGTTATATCTATTGCTTCCTTGTATTAAATTATTTTCAGCATAATCATTGCCAAATAAATTATTGTTATTTAATGTAGTGCTATTATTTTTAGAATCATATAAAACTATATTCTCAATTGCTAGACCTGTATAACTTTCAATAAATTTATTTGATTCTTGATTTATAAATTCGTTGCATTTTCTTATTTCTGTTGATTTAATAGTATTTCCGCTTAATGTTAATGTGCCCCCTAAACTTAACTGATGAATATCCGCAATTTGTCCGGCTTTATTTACATAATAAACCTGCTGTTCTGGTTCGTTATTTGCTTCTAAATTTTGCTGGTTATTTGTAGGCAATCCATTTCCTATAGTTGTAGGTGTATTTAATCCGTTTATTGTAAATCTTGATAAAGTCGGGTCAAATTCAATGGAAGGATTTACAGCTCCCATAAATATTAAATTGTTATATGTATTTTTTTGATTTAATCTAAATTCATCTGCGTAATTAGTATTATATAATAATGATGCTTGATTTCTTATAAATGAAGGGTCATATCCTATTTCTGCCCCATATTGGCAGTTTCTACTATCAATTTGAAAAGTTTGGTCTAATCCCATAATGCTTGTATCAAATAAAGGGGTTGAATCTAATTTAAAAGCATGTTTAAAAGCAATATAAGGTCTACCCCCAAATTTATTATATTCATCTTGTTTATCTGGAAAAACTGGAATAGCACAAATATCATATTTTTTAGATAAAGCTATTAAATCATTATAATCACGTTTTATATTATCTAATGTATCAGTATAAGAATTATTATATATATTTTCAATTTTTGAATCACTAGATAAAATAAATTCTGTGTCTTCTCTGCCTGTAACATCTTTTAACCTATTAAATTGTTCTTGGTAATAATCAGCTATGTTTTTTTCATTAAATAAAATTGTTTCATCATAACGAGATTTAAAAACAAATTGACTAAGCATTTGACCGTCATTATTAGCCTCATTTAATGGATGTTGCTCGAATCCGAATATTTGTGTGCCTATACAAATATCATTATTTACCGTATTATTTGGTGCTGCATAACCATCATCTACATTTTTAAAAATATTTGGTATATTTGGATTTTTTCTTTCTTGAAAAGTGCAAAATCTTTTTCTTTGATTTGGTATTTCACCACTAAATTCTGATAAGTTATTGGATGGTGTTAAAGGAAAACCTTGGCTTAATTGGTCTACATATCTATGTAAATCAACAGGAACAGCTAAATTATTTAAAAAATTAGGGTCTTTATTATTATATTGTTCTGTTTGTAATCCTACATATTTCTCTGCTTTTCTGAAAGCATTTGCTATGTTTTTAATATTTTTCTCTGTATAATACATATTTGTTAAAATTAATGGTCCAGTTGTTGAATTGGTTTTTAAACAACTTGATTCTCCGCTTGTTTTTCCTATATTATCCATATAACAACCTTTTAAACCTAAATCGCCTATTTTTTGATTTCCGAAATCTCCCATATCTGAAACTTGATTATTTCCTGTATTTATAGCATTAGTTTTATCATCATTATCTAAACCATAATAAGCAGTATTAAAAACATTTAACGCTATTCTTTCAGGAAAAGCATAAGCTACTATTCCATAATATAATTGCCTACATCCTTGAAAATCATTGAAAATATTATTTTCTACTATTTCCACCTCACAACTGCCATTTACTGGCATAGGTGTATATGTTGGTGTTTCAATTAATGGGGGTATAACTTGAATAGGATTATCATTTATATCTTTACTATTTATAATATTTTTATTATAATTAAAAAATGGGGATTTTGTATTTTTATTAAATCTAGTTGGTTTATGCATTTGATTTGTTAAAATACCAGCTACATTATCAGGTGTATTTAATCCTACTGGTAACTCAAAATTTATTAATTTAGTTCTTTTTTCAAAATTTGGATTTATTTTGTTAGTATTTAATGCTTTATTATTTGCACCTGTATTATCTGGTATGCCTTCATATTTTATATGATTTGGACCAGTAAATCCTTTACTGGCAGGAAACAATCGATTTCCTGTTGGTCCAACATTCATTTTTGTTTTAAAATTATCGTTTAATCTAAATCTTAATATTATTGTTTGTGGTGTGGTTGGATTACTACCACCATCAGCTGCGGCATTTAAAATAATTTCTTCGTTATCTGAATATTCATAATTTCCATATGAAATAATTTGTATTTCTGAGGGAATTCCCTCTTTTGACCCTTCTGCTATTGTGTTAATTACTTTAATTTGCATATCTGCCCCTGGTCTTCCGCTAGTTTTAGGTATACCTGAATATACCCCCGATATTCGGTAGCCTGTCCCTATATCACTTGGGACTTTACTTAAATCATAAAAATTAACTAAATTTGTCTGTGGCATTGCGGCATCGTTTAAATACGATGCTCCTGGTGTGGGTGGTGTTATTTGACTATATGTATCTAAAAACGGGTCACCTAATCCTCTATTTTTCAATACTTCTGAAATATCATTTAAATTGCCACCTACAAAACACGTTTGAGTTCTAGAGCAATATGTTAAAGTATTTACTAAAGGCAATTTTATGTTATTTATGCCTGTATCATTTACATAATAAGAAAAATTAATGCCTGTTAAATTATCTACAAATCCATTATCATTTTCTTTGCCGATAAATTCAATAGTGCTATCGCTTGCCCCCACGGTATTTATAGCAGCACTCTCACATTGTATTATATCACCTGGATTAATTACAATACCATAAGAAGAAATATTATTTACCCATGAATTTTTAAATTCATCTTGGTCGTCATCAATTAAATTGTAATTAGTTTTTCCATTTATTCTGTTACATTCTAACAATATATATTTAGACATTATTATTAATAATATATTAGATAAATTTAATTATAAATTAATGTTATTGTTTATTAAAAAAAAAGTTAAAAAAATAATAAAAATTATTCTAGATAAAAAAAAATTATTTTTTAAATTTTATATTTTTTGCTAAATCTTTATCAAAATCTAATTTATTAGAAATAGCTTTAAAATAAAAGGCATATAATCTCGCATAAGCCCATTGAGTAGGGGAAGAAACTGAAGCCCTTGATCCACTACTTAAAAAAGCTCCCTTTCCCCTTTTAATAATTTCTTTTTGAATTCTTAAAGGTATACCTGTTTTATCTGCAAATTTTTGAGTATTTGGTTTAACATTATCACCAAATTTTTTTTTAAATCTTATTGTAAAACTGCTTTCTTTATTTTCTTTTGTTGTTGGTCTTTTTTTTGCGATATTTATTGCCTTTATTTTATTACCTTTTTTTAATTCTTCTTTAGTTTCCTTAATATTTTTTTTCTTTTTTTCTTGGTCTGATTTTGATAAACCTTTTAAATATTTTTTTGGCACATTACTCATTATATATTATATATTAGATATAAATTTAAGCTGACATTATAATCTCACCATTTTTAATAACTGCTGCTTTTTCAACTCCGCAGAAAATTCTCATTTCTCTTGCTTCGTTTTGTCCTGCAACTTTAACGGTTCCTGTTTGATCTGGTTGTCTTGTATATGTTTTTTGGAATAAAATAGGTTTGACACCGATTTTAGCACCATTTCCTAATACATTAAACCCTGTGCTTGTGGCATCATAACCAATATAATGAGATGTTGCCCTTATATCATTAGTTTGAGTTGATACATTACTATTAAATTCTTCTGGCATTTTATGGCCGTTAACTTTTCCTATAAATACGCTATTCTGATTATAACGCTTATCTTGTCGGGATTTATCGGTATCAACATCAAAAGAAAATAATTGACTAGGAACCATTAAAGGCTTACCTAATACTTCGCTTAATTCGTTATATTTTCTTGGTGCTTCTTTTGGTTCTCTATCGTATACTAATTGGTCGTTAATTCTAAAATTATAAGAAGATGGGGCTATTAAATCTGTTGATACATATTGACCTAAAAAGCTATGGTTTTGGTTTACGTTTTTCTCAGCTACCATAATATTCCTTACAGTTTTACCACTTACAGCTATTTTTCTTTCTACTCTTTGCTCTTGAACTCCACTTAAACCTGAAACTGAGGGAATATTAGCATTAGTTACATTTAAATCTTCAAATAAGAAAGATAAACCATTTTGCGATAATGTTTGTTGAACTAAATTATCCATTTTTTCAGTTGTATAATAAAGATGGTCTGAAATAAATTTAACGTTATTAGTTGAAACACTAACAGCACTTTTAGCATTTTGTCCTTCATCTACGCATGTAATAGCACCCGGTGAACCTGCTATTTGTTTATTAAAATTAATTTCTAAATAAACATGCTCTTTCATAGCCATTAAAGGCAATTGTCTTGACCTCATCATTGGAATTAATACAGATAAAGGCACTGAAAAAATAGGGGTTGTTGATTCATCTAAACTAGGGCGTAGAAATAAAGGCACTTTAAGCTCTCTTGCTGTGCCAGAAGCCCCTGATACTTCCATATCTCTATAAACCAATCTGCTATCAGTTTCTTGACTAAATCTATCCCCAATAGCACCAGATTTAACCATATCAACATAAGCTCTATGTTCTGGACTTTCAAATTGTCTCATCATTGTAGTATAATGAGCGTAATCTGAATTACTAGCTAAAACTTTGCCACCTACTTTTAAAAAGCATGATTTAACTAATCCGTGAATTCCTGTGTTTAGTGGAAAAAAATTAACTGGGTCAGCCAATACAGCTAACTGGACCATACTACCACCATCTAAAATGCCATTCTTAGGAATTTGAAAAACAGCCTGGTTTTGTGTGATTGTGATAGGGTCTAAAACTTCAGTTTTAATATTCATATTTTCAATAGATGGAATTGTTGCCACATTCAAAATTTGAGGTAAATTATTTTGTTTTGACATAATCGTTATATATTATTATAATAGAAAAAAAAAATAAAAAAAATTATTATTTATTAAAAAATTTTTATATAAAATAAATATTCTAGAATATAAAATTTATTATAATATTTTTTTTTTTTTAAGATTTTACTGTTATACCTTGAGGTGAATATTCTAATACGTTTTTACTTAATACATATGTATACACAGCATTAGGGCTCTTTCCATCTAAATTGCTCTGGATTCTTGTAGCATAAGATTGACCCCTAAAGTCGATACCCACTTGTGAAACATTATCTAAGGCAACACCAATAGCAAAATTTCTATTAGCATCTACACTGGCAAAAGATTGAGGATTACCACCATGTAATTTATTATAAAGTAATAAATCATTTTCTCCAAAGCCGTGAGTTAATGGTTGATTAATTAAATGAGTAATATTGTAAAATGGTTTTACAGCATTTAAAGCATTTACTTCTAGGCCTGTTTGTGGTGCTCCATTTTGTGATTGTTCTTGCACGTCTAAATCGTAATCTAAAGCTAATTTCATGCCACCACGAGAAAATGAAACTTTATTTATTTGCACGTCTCCCCCATCATAATTAGCCCCCTGTGCGTCTGTTAATTGTGGTAGATTAGTGCTATAACCATTAAAACTATAATTATTAGAATGTGAAACTGGAAGGAAATTGTGAAATATATTTAAAACGTTACTATTAGCTATGTTATAGGTTTGTGTTGAATCATTTGAATCAATAACAGAATATAAATTATTAAATGAGTTATAAGCAAATGATCCATTACCTGAAACAGATAATTTTTGCATTCCATCAGCATCAGGGATAAGCATATCTCCTGTTAAAGTTAAATCGCTAAGTTCATAAAAAGCTCCACCTGCAGAATTAGCCTGAGAGCCTTTTAAAAATTGTTGGTCGCTTACTAATTCTAAATTTAAAGTTAACCCTCTAACCCCGTTAACCCCCATAGGAATAGCATTTCCGCCGTTCATCATACCTGTGAATAATCTACAACTAAAATTAACTTGATTATTTACCATATTACCATTCATAGCATTTAATCCTGTAGAAACTTCTACAACACCATTATTATTTAAATAATCTTCTGAGCTATGAGTTGATGGTAAAACAGTGCTAACCATTCTGCCATACTGTCGCACTGATTCTAGTGTCTGGTTTGTATCATTACTAGAAATATTAACATTTTGAAAAACGCCATTTATTCCTGTTCTGCTATCAATATCTACATTTACAGCAGCATTGCCATCTAATTGGTTATTATTTACTTTACCACCCGTAGCAGTAAATACTTGTAATTTTCCGTTTATTCTTACACTTGAAGCTTTTAATAGTTTATTTTGTGAGCCAATGTTAAAAGTGATAATTCCACTACCATTGCGGAATGAATAGGTATTGTTTGCTGGCTGATTGGATGGGAGGATCTCGAATTTTTCAACTTGGACTATATTCATTGCTGACATATTACTTTATATAATATTAATAGAAAAAAAAATTGAAAAATTATTTATTTATTTTTTATATTTTTTATATTTTTTAATAATTTAACTTGATACTGAAACCATGCCCTTTGAAATTGTCAATCTAGCCAATTTATAAATATATGTATTAAATACCTTTTGATTTCCTGTGTCATAATCCACCTTCAAACTAATAGATTCGTCGGCTAAATTTGTTATTTGTCCGTATTTATTAAATGCTCTTGCTATAATAAAGTTATCGTAAATATTTTGTAATGAATAAACAGAAGCACCAATATTTACTAAAGCTTTCTGTAATTCCGAGGTGTGTAATGGTTCGTTTCTTCTACCTCGCACAGAATTACCTGCGGAATCTGTAATTACTTGACTATATCTTTCTAAATTTACCTGTCTGCTTGGTATAAGCTCATTTCCTTTAACAAATTGATAATTTCTTGCGTTATCTGGAACACCTGAGAAAGAAGATTCTTTAAGATTTCTAAAAGAAGTATTTAAAACTGGTTGAACCATAACAGATTTAGCTCGTGTGCTATAAGTTGGGACTTGTATTTGAACCATTCCAGTAGTATTAACTTGATTATATCTGTATAATTCAGAAGTCATATAATCAATACTAATGCCTTGTTCTGACATTGATTTTTTAAGCATACCCTCAACATAAGCAGGTGGTGGATTTACTGATTGACAAAGCATTTCAATATCACTAATATTATAAGTTACTGGTTCAATAGTATTATCTGCTGTATTAGTTAAATTTGTTTCTGAAAAGGTTGACATTCTTTTTCCTCTATCTTCAATTTTATAATAGCAAATAGTTTTATTAGCTGTGGTATAATCACCAGTTGCTGGGACATTTGCATTAAGCTGAGATTGCAAAATAAATCTAATACCTAATTTATTAGAACTATCTTTAAAAAACCCGTCTACAATACCTAAAACAACCTCATTATTATAATTGCCATCACCATTATTATCATGATTCAAATAAATTTTATCACCAATAGCAAAAGGGTTCTCTTTTCCACTGTCATCAGTGCCAACATTAACCACAATACCCCCAATATTAGCCGCTACAGTTCCGTCTCTTTTAAATTGTGCTTGTGTTATATCAGCCACAACTTGATGGCAAAAAGCAAACGAATTCTCTAAGCTACCCCCTACATCTTGCAATTGCAAAGCTCTTTGAGGGTCTTCAGTATCAATTTGAATCCTTAAACCATTCATTAAAGCAACTGGTATAATGCTGCCACTCATTAGGCCACTTCTTAATTTTAAATATACTTCAATTTTTTTTGTTCCTCTTTTAGTTTTTATAGCATTATCTTTATTAGTTGCACCAGTCAAAGACTGAGGAGCATCATAATACAAAGAAGCCCCATTTATATTTGCACTTTGTTGAACTCCCTCAAATAATTCTCTTTTATGTTCTATAGAGCTCTGTTGTGTATATGGTCTTAACATAGCTGCCTGAGCGTTATAATCTTCCAAATTTTCCAATGTGGTGGTATTTCCACCATCCCGAATAATTACATTTCTAAATAAAGCATGAGCTCCACATTTTCTATCAGGGCAAATTATACCTCTGCCATTTTGAATTTCTAAATTAAATTTTAAATAGGTCTCATTAGGATCTACAAAACCAACAAAAGAAGGCACTAAAAGTCTAATTTGGTCCAATGGTTTAACATCACTAACAACATCGGGCTTAACAGATTGAGATTTACTTGCTACGTATACATTAGTATTATTTGATTTAAACATTTTATATTATTATATTAGAAAAAAATTTTTAAAAATATATTATTAAAAAAAAAAATTATAATGATTAATTAAATATTATTTTTTTGTTCTGATTCCTACATCTTGCAATTTTCTTTGTCCTTTTGCTAATTGTTTTAATGTTTTTACCGGTTTTTTTTTTATGTTTTTTTTAATTGTTTCTTTACTTGGTAAATCAATTAACTTTTTTTTACCTATTTTCATCATAGCTTTTGCTAATCCTTCTTTTTTCTTTTGTAAATCCTTAATATCTAAATTCAAGTTATACATTTCCACAATATGCAATAATTCCTTTTTATTATAGCCGTCTAGTGTTTGTTGTTGTTGTTCTTTTACCATTTTATATAAATTAATAATATATTTTTTTTTATTTTTTTTGTTTTTCTTTATCAATTTTCATTGCTTTATTATGAGCTTTATTAAAAGTATCACCTGCCATCATAAATTTTTTCATATTTTTCATATGTGTTGACCTCATACCACCCTTATGTAATTTAGAATGTTCTTTTAATTTATCTATTTGCTTTTTTGTTAATTCCATTATTTATATATTAATAATATATATTTTTTTTAATTTTAAAATGTTCCTACACTACTAGCTTTATCAACTGCTGAATCTACAGAAGGCAAAGCTGAACTATATTTTTGAGTCATGACTAAAGGGGCTGTTAAAGGTGGATTTATTGCTGGTTGTGGTGGCTGTTTTGGATGATGAAATAAATGATAAAGCCCTTCTCCCACGGCCACAAGCCCCCCAATTGCTAGCCCAATTTCCCCCACAACTGGAACAGCTCCTAGGATAGCATCACCTACACCTAAAGAAGTGGCTAATTCTGAACCTTCTGCGACTACATCTGTGCCAACTTCGGCACTATCTCCCCCTGATTTACTAAAGAAATTTTTAATATCTTGAGCTCCTTGTCTTATTTTTTGTCCTCTTTCTGCTAAATTAGTAAAAGCTTTATTTCCTAAGTTACTTAAAAATCCTTCTGATTCACCTGATGCTAATCCTTCAGTATCGCCTAAATCCCCTGTTTTTGTAAATGATGAAGAAACTGGTTGGTTTCTTGTTGGTTGAAAAGGGTCTTCTTCTAATTCTTCATCGCTGGGTCTTTTTTGTTGAAATTCTTGCGTTGTTGTTCTTTCCATGGTTGAGGGTTTAGTATTTAAAAAACTTGGTTCATCGCCAAATTCATCCTCTGCTTTATCTGCTACATCATCTACATTATTATTTAAATTATTTTCTTGTGGTGTTTTATCAATATCTTCAGCATCATTTTTAAATGTATCATCTTTAAATTCATCTTCTTCTGGTTCTTGTGTTTCTTGTTCTTGTTCTTCGTTATCTGCTTCATCACTTCCTTTTAATCTTTGTTTTCTTTGTTGATAAATTTTATATAATTTTTTTGTTCCTTGATAAATACCTTTTACACCTAACATTGTTGCTAGCTCATCTGTGCCTGCATCTTGCACCCCTTTCCATTTTTCTGTATAACCTTGTAATTTTTCATTATAATTATCTGTTATGCTATTTGCTAAACTGGTATAATTATCTATTTTTTCCTGTTGTAAATTTTGCAATTGACTTTTTAAAGCTTCAATATTATCTGCGTAAATATCAGCGGACATTATTATTATATTATTAAATTAGAAATTAATAATTTTTAAAAATAATTTGAATATTCTCCAAAATCATGATTTTGATTTTGATTTAATAAATTTATTGATTCGCTTGATTTATCTTTATTTATTTTTACGGTTTTTTTTTTTTGTTCTTCTTGTATAGCTATAAATTTTTTATAATATCTCTGTTCTTCTTCTTGTTGTTTAATTTGTTTCTCTAATTCTTTTTTTTGTTGTTCTCTTTTATATGCTTCAATCATATTGCCATATTTATCCATATAACCACACCATTTTTCAAATTCATCCTCTTCATTATTATTAACTTCATTATTTTGTTCCTCTTCATATATTTTAATTTGTGGTTGTTTAATTTCTTGTTGTTTAATTGTTTGTTTTTCTTCTTTTACTTGTTCTTTTTCTCTTTGTTTTTGTTCTTTTAATTCTTGTTTTTCTTTTTGTAATTGTGCTTTTCTTTCTCTTGCTAATTTTCTAGCATTAGCTAAATGTTGCTTTTGTTTTTCACTAACTCGTTTTTTGGGTTTATTTTCTTGAATTAGGGGCGGGGCTCTAATAAAAGGGTCAACGCTTAAATCCTCTGTTTTTGGTAAATCTTCGTTGATAATCTTCAAATCTTCGCTCAAATCCTTAATTTCTAGGTCAGAATCAGCAGGCATATCAATGTTAGGCAATCTATTCATATTATATTAGACAAAGAAAATAATTTTTAGAATAAAATTAAAAAAAATTTCTATAATTTTCTATAATTTAGAATAAAATTAAAACTTAAAAGACAATTTAACTCAAAATGTATAATACATTTTAACACAAAATGTTTAATTACAAATTTAATTTAGTTACCTCAATTTTCGCAAACGTTACGCCCGAAAGGTCTGCATTTAATACTCGATAGTATCTATATGTTGCCTGAAATTTTTCAATAAATTCCCCAGTAATAGTGCCATCGTCCCTAAAATTTGTATTATCGTGGCTTCCCTGTAAAACTAGACTAGAACCACTAGTAACAAGCGATACAAATCTCCAATGTATACCTTTATAACCATTAATATCAACGCTAGATGTAGTTGTTACTGCATTTAATGCTGTTGAGCTTATAGTTGTTAAATCTCGCTTATTTTTGTTTGAGTCTTCAATACTAGTTAATAAAGTATTTGATGCCTCTATATCTGTCTCAATTGTGCCTAATTTTGTATTAGTTGCCTCAATATCTGTCTCAATTGTGCCTAATTTTGTATTTGTAGAAGTTAATAATGTATTAGTTGCCTCAATATCTGTCTCAATTGTGCCTAATTTAGTATTAGTTGCCTCAATATCTGTCTCAATTGTGCCTAATTTTGTATTTGTAGAAGTTAATAATGTATTAGTTGCTTCTATCCCCCTA
>Ga0181411_1000311_pt1 | contig 17376 bp, 9 predicted proteins | sample 34SPOviralmetaG_FD_130114 | JGI IMG/M metagenome (GOLD analysis project Ga0181411, IMG submission 130114) | Marine viral communities from the oligotrophic San Pedro Time Series (SPOT) site, San Pedro Channel, CA, USA - 34 SPOT_SRF_2012-07-09 | ecosystem: Environmental > Aquatic > Marine > Strait...
AGTACTCACCAACAAGAGAAGCTTTTATACAACAAATTGGAGCACATAACGTTGGCACACTTGAAGACATTAAAGAACTACACTTGTATGACTTTGGTATATTTTTAGAGCTAACACCAGATGATGAAGAAAAAGCAATGCTTGAGCAAAATATACAAATGGCATTACAACAACAGCTTATAGAGTTAACTGACGCTATTGATCTTAGAGAAATTAAAAATATAAAGCTTGCTAATCAACTATTAAAAATACGTAGAAAAAGAAAGCTAGAAAAAGATCAACAAATGCAACAGCAGAATATACAAGTACAGTCTCAAGCAAATGCTCAAGCACAACAAGTTGCCGCGCAAGCTGAAATGCAAAAAAATCAAGCCAACTCACAAATGCAAGCTCAACTTGAGCAAATGAAAGCTCAGTTAGATGCTCAAAAACAAGCTCAAGAAGTTGAGTATAAAAAAGAACTAATGACTTTAGAGTTTCAAATGAACATGCAGTTAAAAAACTTAGAAGTTCAAGGTCAAAAAAATAGAGAAAAACAAAAAGAAGATCGTAAAGACGAAAGAACAAGAATACAAGCCACTCAACAAAGTGAACTTATAGACCAAAGAAAAAAGGAAAAAGCACCTAAAAACTTTGAGTCTGCAGGTAATGATTCTTTAGGAGGCTTTGACTTAGGCTCTTTTGATCCTAGGTAAAAATTATTAATTATTATTATATTATATTATGGAAGAAAAAGTAGAAAACGTAACTGAAAAAGTTACAAAAGTAAATATGTCTAGTACTGAAGAAAAAGTAGATGACAATATTACAAAAGTAGATTTAAACAAACCAATAGAACCAAAAGAAAAAATAAAAAATGAAACCACAGAAACAACAGAGGTTGCAGAAGATAACACTGACAACGAAAGAGTGGTTAGAGTCGATGCAGACACCGCTACCACAGAAAAACAAGAAGAATTACAACCGGAAGCTGAAACACAAGAAACTCCAGTATTAGAAGAAATTACTGAGGAAGAAGTTCAAGAGAAAACAGAAGAATTAACTGAACAAGTTGAAGAAGCTGTTGCTGAAGCTCAAGAAACTGGACAAGCTATACCTGAAAATTTACAAAAAGTTGTAGATTTTATGGAAGAAACTGGTGGTACACTAGAGGATTACGTAAGACTTAATCAAGATTTTTCAAGTTACGATGACATGACAATTTTGAGGGAGTACTACAGACAAACAAAATCTCACTTAACAGATGATGAAGTTAGTTTTTTAATAGAAGACTCATTCGCATATGACGAAGAAGAAGATGAAGCAAGAGAGATTAAAAAGAAAAAAATAGCGTTAAAAGAGCAAGTTGCCAACGCTAAAAGCCATCTAGACGGGCAAAAGTCTAAATACTATGAAGAAATTAAAGCTGGTTCTAGGTTAACTACCGAACAACAAAAGGCTATAAACTTCTTTAATAGATACAACAAAGAGTCGGAAGAAACTCAAAAAATAGCAAAAAAACAAACTGATAATTTTTTAAATAAAACAAATCAAGTTTTTAACGATAAGTTCAAAGGTTTTGAATATAACATCGGCGAAAAAAGATATAGGTTTAATGTGAAAAATGCTAACGAGGTTAAAAGTAACCAAAGTGATATTAATAATTTTGTCAAGAAGTTCTTGAATGAAAATAATGAAATGTCAGATGCTAAAGGTTATCATAAATCTTTATTTACAGCAATGAACGCTGATGCTATTGCTAATCACTTTTATGAACAAGGTAAAGCTGATGCTATTAAAGATAGTGTTGCTAAGGCTAAAAACGTAAGTATGGATCCTAGGCAATCATTTTCTAACGATAACACAAGCGGTCCTAAAGTAAGAGTGCTTAACGATGACACTTCTCCAACTTTTAAATTTAAAATCAAAAATAAATAATTAATTTAAAAAAACAAAATTATGGCAATTACTGCAGGAGGTAATTTGAATAGTATTCCAGCTTCACAGAAGCAGGCGCTAGCATCAAATTACTTAGACTTATCATCAGCTTCAAACGCTGGATGGGGTCAACAATATTTACCAGATCTTATGGAAAAAGAAGCTGAAGTTTTCGGACCGAGAACTATTTCAGGATTTCTTTCACAAGTAGGGGCTGAAGAGGCTATGACTGCTGATCAAGTAGTATGGTCTGAACAATCAAGATTACATTTATCATACTTAGGGCATGTACATAGTACTGCCGGTGGTATTGATGGAGATAGTACTGGTACTGGTACATCACAAATAGACATTATATCAGATATTGATGGAAATGTTTCAGGTGATGGATTTACTCCAGCTAGCCACGGTATTAGAGTAAATGATACAATTATCATATCTGATCCAACAAACGGAGTTGTTAAAGGTTTAGTAGTTAAAGTTAATGGTGCAAGAGTTGATTTTGCTTCTTACACAGCTGCTGCTGTTACAGGTACAACTACTGGTAGCGCAACGACTATAATGGTTTATGGTTCTGAATTTGTAAAAGGTAGATCTTATACGCAAGCTGATGGACTTGGTGCAACTGACTCAAGAGGTGCTAACGAGCCAACTTTTAAAACTTTTCAAAACAAACCTATTATATTAAAAGATTACTACGAAGTTTCAGGATCTGACGCTTCTAGAATTGGTTGGGTTGAAGTTACTTCTGAAAACGGAGCTAGTGGTTATTTATGGTACTTAAAAGCTGAAGCTGATACAAGAGCTCGTTTTAACGACTACTTAGAAATGTCTATGCTTGAAGCTGAGAAAACTGTTGCTGCATCTTTAGCTAATTTATCTGACGCTGCTTACCAAACTACTGATACACTTCCTCACGGTACTGAAGGTTTATTTGCCGCTATCGAAGATAGAGGTAATGTAACTTCTGGTGTTACTGGTGTGAATGCTGCTACTGATTTAGCTGAGTTTGATGCAATACTTGCTGAGTTTGACAAGCAAGGTGCTATTGAAGAAAACATGATGTTTGTAAACAGAGCAACTTCTCTTGCAATGGATGACATGTTAGCTTCAATGAATTCTTACGGGGCTGGTGGTACTTCTTACGGAGTATTCAACAATTCTGAAGATATGGCATTAAACTTAGGTTTCTCTGGTTTCAGACGTGGATCTTACGATTTCTACAAGTCTGACTTTAGATACTTAAACGATAAAGCTACAAGAGGTGGTATAAATGCTACTGCAGGATCTAACGCTATTAGAGGTGTTATTATTCCAGCAGGTACTTCTTCGGTTTATGACCAACAGTTAGGTAAGAATCTTACAAGACCTTTTTTACACGTTAGATATAGAGCTTCTCAAACTGATGATAGAAGAATGAAGTCTTGGGTTACTGGTTCTGTTGGAGCTGCTACATCTGCTTTAGATGCAATGCAAGTGCATATGTTATCTGAAAGATGTTTAGTTGTACAGGGCGCTAACAATTTCATGTTAATGAAATAAGCAACTTATTATTTAAAGAGGTTGGGGGTAATTCCCCAACCCCTTTCTTTTTATTAATTTTATTATATATTATATTATGGCAAAAAAACAAAAAACAAAAGAGGTAGAAGTACCTGTTGTTGAAACTCCAGTAGTTGAAGCACCAAAACTTAAAAAAGTAGAACCTAAAAAACCAACTTGGGAAATAAAAGATAGAATATACAACTTAAAAGGTGGTAAAAAACCTTTATCCAGATCAATAAAATCTGCAAACATATACTGGTTTGACAAAGAAAAAGGTTATGAAAGAGAGTTAAAATACTGTCAAAACCAAAGAACACCTTTTGTTGACGAAATGTCTGGTGATCAAAGATTAGAACATATTATTTTTAGATCTGGAAGCTTATTTGTTCCAAAAGAAAAATCAACTTTACAAAAACTGTTATCTTTATATCACCCTGATAGAGAAAAAATGTATGAAGAGTACAAGCCAATAAAAATGGCTGAAAAACAACTAGATATTTTAGAAATAGAAGCTGACGCAATAATTGCAGCAAGAAATTTAGACATAGATATGATGGAAGCTATTATGCGTGTTGAAATTGGTTCTGAAGTGTCTAAGATGAGCTCTAAAGAGCTTAAAAGAGATTTACTTATATACGCTAAGAACAATCCTGAATTATTCTTAGATCTTTTAAATGACGAAAATATTGTTCTTAGAAACTTTGGTATTAAAGCAACAGAAACTGGTATATTAAAATTATCTTCTGACAACAGGACTTTTAGTTGGGGCTCTAATAATAGAAAACTAATGAATGTTCCATTTGATGAGCACCCTTATTCAGCTTTAGCCGCTTGGTTTAAGACTGATGAAGGTATGGAAATCTATGCAAACATAGAAAAACAATTAAAATAATCAAACTGTAGAAGCGGTCGCTCTACGGGGCGACTGCAACTACTTAAAACAATAAAATGAAATCACAAGGACTAGGCGACTCAATAGAAAAATTTACAAAAGCAACAGGGATAAAAACTTTAGCTCAAGCAACCGCTAGATTAACAGGTAAAAAAGATTGTGGTTGTAATAAAAGAAAAAACATGCTAAATAAAGCTTTCCCTTATAAAAAATAATAAACATGATAAGTATAGACACTATATATCAAAGAGTATTAGCAGCTGCAAATAAAGAGCAAAGAGGTTATGTAACACCTCAAGAATTTAATTTATTTGCTAATCAAGCTCAAATGGATATTTTTGAGCAATATTTTTATGACTTAAATCAATATGATAGATTACCTGACAACAACACAGAGTTTTCTAACATAACAAGTTTAATCGATGAAAAAATAAGTGTCTTTAAGCAAGTTGAAACTTTAGCAAACGGTACAGGTAGTGAGTTTATTCTACCAGGATCAACTGGTGCTGATGATTTTTACAGACTAGGTACTGTAATATATGAATCAGAGTCAAAATCAATGTATCCAGTTGAAGAGATAGAACATGAAGAGCTTTATAGAATACAGCTAAGCCCTTTGTCGGCACCTTCGCAAACTCAACCAGTTTATATTAGAAAAAAGAACGCAGCCTCACAGCAGGTTATAGAAGTTTATCCAGAAAGCATAACCGGAGGTATTAAAGTAACTCAAATACACAAACCAAACAGGGTTAATTGGGGTTATGTTGTAATTGACGGTAAAGCACTATACAATGCTACAGCATCTGTAAACTTTGAGCTACATGCTTCAGAAGAAAAAGAACTTGTTAATAAAATATTATTACTAGCAGGTATAATGTTAAAAGACAGTGGGCTTTATGCTTCTGCAACTCAAGAAGATCAAAAAAGTATTCAACAAGAAAAATCATAATAAATGGGATTACTAAATCAATCAGCAAGACAGTATTATGAAGGCCCAGACGGCGTTCAAAACAGCGGAGATGAATCATATGGAGAATATCAATTTACATCTTTAGAAAACATAATAAATCAATTTATAATTGCTTATGTTGGTGAGGACAAGTTAATTCCTAAAATAAAAAAAACAGATGTTTCGTTTCATGCTAAACGTGCTTTGCAAGAATTGAGTTTTGATACTTTTAAGTCTTGCAAATCTTTAGAGCTTGAAGTTCCAAATACATTAAGCCTACCTTTACCACAAGATTATGTAAACTATGTTAAAGTTTCTTGGGTTGATGATAGCGGTGTGTTACGCATGTTATATCCTATGTCTAAAACTTCAAATCCAAAAGCTTTTCAACAAAACGCAGATGGTAGTTTAAAGTTTGAAAACAATACTTATCAAGCAACAGCTTCAGATTCTTTTGAAGAATACGGTATTACAAAAACTGGAAAAATATCTAGTAAAGATGGTGATGGTTTAATAAGATCAGATAATCCTTTAGAGCAATATGAAAAAGAAATAAGAGTTGTTTTTAACACAGGTAGCACTGTTAATGTAAGATATGGACCAAGTCTTTTTGCAGCAAATTCAAATGAAAGAGTTAAACACGGTATGTTTATTCAACTACGAGAAAGCCATGATATAACTGTTGGCATGAGTGTTATTGGCCCTGGAATACCAAACGGCACAACAATACACTCTGTAGACACTGGTTTTAGCAGCTTAGAGTTTCCTTACAATGTAACGCTTTCACACCCGGGTTACGAGCAGCTACTTTTAGATGGTAGTGGGGCAAATACCTACGCTGCATCTATAACAACTACAGAAACTTTAGGTGGTATAACAACTACTATTGCTGGTTTTGAAAATGAAGAGATTATATTTGTAGACCTTAATAAAAAATCAAATACAAAAACAAATTACAAATCAGCTAAAGCTATAGAAAAAACTGTAGACAATCACGATTATGATACAGATATATATGATCTTAACGAAGGTAAAAGATATGGCTTAGACCCACAATATGCACAAACAAATGGTTCTTATTATATTGATTGCATGGCTGGAATAATTAATTTTAGCTCTAATATTTCAGGAAAAACTGTAATTATAGAATATATAAGTGACACGCTTGGTACTGATAAAGAAATGAAAGTGCATAAGTTTGCAGAAGAGGCAATGTATAAGTGTATAGCATACGCAATACTTTCTACAAGAGCTAACATACAAGAGTATGTAGTGCAAAGATTTAAAAAAGAACGTTTTGCTTCTACTAGAACAGCAAAGCTAAGGTTATCAAATTTAAAATTAGAAGAATTAACTCAAATACTTAGAGGTAAATCTAAACAAATAAAACACTAGTATATGCCGGAGATTAAAAACAACTTTATTCAAGCTAAAATGAATAAAGATCTTGATGAAAGGTTAGTGCCTAACGGTGAATATAGAGATGCTGTAAACATACAGGTTTCTACTTCAGACGGTTCAAATGTTGGTGCTATTGAAAACGTTAAAGGCAATGAAAAAAAAGCAACAAAAAACTTACCTTTAGGAACTAGATGTGTTGGTACTATCGCTGATGAATCAAAAGACATTATATACTGGTTTAACGCTTCACCTATGTCTGGTGAGATTCTTTACAATGTAGAAGATAACGTAGACTCTGGTATTTTAAATTGGAGTTGTAAAAGCTGTGTAACTAACGCTGTACATAATTACTGGTGGCAAGATAGTATATACCAATACAATTCTATTATTGACACAGCCTCACCAGTTTTTGTAGACAACTATATGCTTAAGACAAAACTTTTGTCAAGCGTAACACCTAGTCAAGGTTACCAATTAAATGTTAAAAATTTAGGTGTTTTTGGTCTAACAAGTAATAAACATTTTTATACTTTAGATTACCAACCAGGCCCAAGTAACGAGCAAATAAGTGTAGGTATGATTGCTTACTTTTTTGTAGGCTCTAACCACGGTGGTATTTTTAATGGAGACGTTGTTGAAAATGATCTATGTTTTAGCAATGGTTTTGCTGTAACAAGAGAAGTTATTGATGTTGAAATAGATTTAAATGGTAATACTTGTGTTATTTTTGATAAAGACTTAAGTTACGAGTTTACTTCTTCAAACTATACTAGTAACGGTGGTGGAAACTTTAAAATGATTGGAGAAGTTAATAATCATAATTACATCGTATTTACTAAGAAAAGACTTTTAAATTTTAATTGTGATAATATAGTTACTGGTATAAATACGCTTTATGATTTTTTACTATGGACAGATAACGACTCTGAACCTAAAAAAATACATGTTCCAAGAAGCATTTTAGGTACTAATCCAAATGGAGAAAAAAGCACTAGGCTTATAGTTGAAGAAAGAGGTATATCAACAGCTAATAATATACTAGTAAAAGAAGAAAATATATCTGTAATTAAAAAATACCCTAAAAACAAACCTTTAGTAGAAGAAAAAATTGAATATATTTTATCTGCTACAACTGAACATAACTTTGTTAATGGTAGCTCTAGCCAAAACAATATTACTATAAACGATCCTGGTGATATAATTCTTGTTGAGTTTGATAATTTTGTAGGTGGTAACAGTTTTAACATTGGTGAAGAGTTAAGATTTTTAGAGCAAGGTGGTACTCAATCTTTGCCTAATTCTTTTGACGTTAGGTGTAAAGTAATAGAAAACGTAAGTAACGTAACTATAAGTTTTAAAGGCACTGCAGGAAACACAGTTTCATATACTTACCCACCAAACGCTTATAAATTAGAAATACTAAGCATATCGTCATCTACAACAATTGATAGTAGTATAGGTGTTTATGCAAACTTTATGACAAGCCAAACTGTGCCTATTGTTTTTGATGTTCAAAGAGTTTTAAGTGACAAAAAGTTGTTTGAAAAAAATATGCCTAGATTTGGTTATAGGTGGAGGTACCAAGATGGTGAGTACTCTACGTTTTCACCTTTTTCAGACATTATATTTGAACCTGGTAAATTTAATTATGACTCTAAAAAAGCCTATAATACGGCTATGCAGAACCGACTTATAAGATTAACTTTAAGAGATATTATAGCTAAAGACATGCCAGATGATGTTGTTCAAGTTGATATTTTATATGTTGATTCAGACTCTCCAAATGTATATGTTGTTGATAAATTGAGATACAACGATTATGCACATGTTTCTATTGGTACTCAAATGTATAACCATTGGAGATCTGATCAATACGAAATAAAATCCGATATTATATATGCAGCTGTGCCAGAAAACCAATCGTTTAGATCTTGGGATAACGTGCCAAGAAAAGCATTAGCTCAAGAAATAACTGGTAATAGACTTGTTTACGGTAATTATTTACAAAACTATACATTAAGAAATAATTCTCCAGAAAATTTATATGAAAAACCAGTTTTAGAAGTTTCTTTAGACAATAGATGGAGCTCACAAGTAATTTACAACAGCAACAGACAAGGTATTACAACGTTTGTTACAGATAGAGTTTTGTTTAATGATACTTACCTAGACGAACAAGCAATAAACAATCCAGAGCTAGATTATCCTTTTTTACAACCAGAGCCTTTAGAAAATTTAACAGGAAATCCATCGTTAAAATCAATTAGAAAATATCAATTAGGGTTTACCTATTTAGATGAGTATGGTAGAGAAACGCCCGTGTTTAGTAATTCAGAAGCGACTTTAGATGTGCAAAGAGAGTATGCTGATAATTACACTTTGTTAGCTTCTAAAATAGTTTCTTTTCCACCTAGCTGGGCAACAGATTTTAGAATTTATGTGAAAGAAACTTCTAACGAGTATTACAATGTTGTGATGGATAGAGTTTATAGAGCTGAAGATGGTAACTTGTGGTTATCTTTTCCTTCTTCTGAAAGAAATAAAATACAAGAAGATACATTTTTAATACTTAAAAAAGCAGCTGATTCAGACGTTTTAGTTAAAGATCCTGCTAAATACAAAGTTGTTTCTATAGAAAACGAAGTTCCAGATTATTTAAAAACAAAATTAAAAGTATTAATAAAAGCGGCTGGTGATCAAAGTAACTTAAACAATGCTCCGCCAGAGCCACCAATACAGCATCTTTTTGAAAACAATGTTGGCGCTAATTTAGATTCTTTAATAAATATAGGTGTAAGATCTTTTAAAATTAGTGAAGATGCTTTAAGTGATGAAACTGCAATTTTACTTCAAGATGCTGGTGTTAATGTTTTTGACTTTGATGTTAACGGACAGTATTCTGAAAAATATAGAATTGTAAATATAACTCTTGCTAACAATGAATACACAATAACTTTAGATAAAAATATAAATAGTAGTGAAAGCTGGATGTTTAGTGATGCGCCAACGAATTCTGTGTATCAGGACAAATTAGTGTTAAACTTTTACAAAGAAATTACAGATGTTAAACCAGAATTTTTTGGTAAGTTTTTTGTTAAAATAGAAGGCGATGGTTTTGCTAACCAATATTTAAACACAAACATAACTGGAAATACTTTTTATGGCATAACAGGCTCTTTTAATACTTACTATGTCTCAGACACAGATGCTCCTTTAGTTATAACAGGTACTACAGATTTACAAATTGACAAAACTTGGGATGAGTATCAGTCTTCTGGCCCTACAATAAACCAGGCTGGTGCGCCTAACGAATCTACAGATGGTGAAGATGACTGGAAAAATGTTTTAGATTTTGGAGTTCGTTCAGGAGCTCCAATTAGTAATTGGTTTATAGACGAGGCTTTTTATGCTGGAATACATCCTTCTGGAAACCATCCTAACGTTAATAATCCAAACCACGTGTCTGCCACAAATCAAAACTATGGTTATGGTAAAGGTGTATACAATGATAGCGGGCAAGATTATATAGAATTATCTTTTAGTCAAATAGAACCACACTTTGCGCAGGGTTCGAGCGGTATTGGCAATAACAACGAAATTAATTACTCTGATTTTAACGAAGCGTATATATGGGAGGTTGGTAGTAGTCAAAATCCTTTACATGCAAATCAAAATTTTGTAACAAAAAATTTAATACCTGGTAGTCAGTTTAGAATTTTGGGTGACACAACAATTGATAATATATATACAATATCAGAAGATGTATCTATACAAAAAATCCGAAGATACAACCATACTCAATGGGGAGAGGTGCAATATAGATTTGACACATGGGTTAGTGCTGGTAGACCAGCAATTGGAGATCCAGTGCGTGATAATTACGAAGATGCTTGGACTAGATTTGCGCAACCACACAATAGAAGAATAACATATGTAATACCTATTGATAAAGATATAAACGCAACATCAACCTTTGCTAGTGGTAAAACTTTTACAAATGTAGATAAAGCTAGCTCAGAAACAGACGTAGCTAACAACCCATCAACAATACAATTTATACAAGAAAGAAAAGATGAAGACGCTGATGTAATATCAAGTTCAAATCCAGTTGTTTTTGAAACAGAACCAAAGGAAGCTATTGATTTAAATATATTTTACCAAGCATCAGACTCTTACCCAACAAAATTAAATATTAAAAACGCTACACAGTGGGTTCCTTTAGGTAGTGCTGTTCAATGTAAATCACATCCTAGAGTTGTTGATGCAACAAATACAACGTTTGTTACTGGTTGGGAAATAAACAAAGATGGTAATTTAATGATTAAATTTAATCAACCTTTAGATGTTCTAGGATTAGGCAAGTTAGATGAGTTTGAACAACAAAAACTAGTATTAAGATTTGTTAGGGCAGACAATTCTTTTACAAGTCTTAGAGGTGACTGGGTAAATCCTGTTACAGTTCCTGGTTTTGATTCTCTTGCTCCAAGTTTGTTAATTGGTAATCAAACACAATACGTAGAAAGTTATTTTGCTACAAAAGGTTGGGTTGAAACGGCTTACGAAGTCAACACACAAAACGTTGCTGCTAACAAAATAGGTATATCTTGGTTTAATGCGTTTTCATATGGTAATGGCGTTGAATCTGATAGATTAAGAGATGATTTTAATGAAAAAAAATTAAGCAAAGGTGTTAAAGTTTCTACAACTATAGACGAGCCGTATGAAGAAGAAAGAAGAAGTAGCGGTTTAATATACTCTGGAATATATAATAGTAGTAGTGGCGTTAATAACTTAAATCAATTTATACAAGCAGAAAAAATAACTAAAGACTTAAACCCTACTTATGGTAGTATACAAAAGTTATTTTCAAGAGAAACAGATTTAATTTCTTTTTGTGAAGATAGAGTTGTAAGAATAGCAGCAAATAAAGACGCTATATTTAATGCTGATGGTAATCCTCAATTAATAGCTACTAACAATGTTCTTGGGCAAACAATACCTTTTAGCGGTGATTATGGTATATCGTTAAATCCAGAGTCTTTTGCTAAAGAAAGTTATAGAGCTTATTTTACAGACGCTAAAAATGGCGCGGTACTTAGATTGTCTAAAGATGGTTTAACGCCTATATCAGATTATGGTATGAAAAATTATTTTATTGATTTTTTAAAAAATAACAACGATTACAAAATAATAGGTAGTTACGATGATAAAAAAAATCTATATAATTTGTCTATAAATAAAGATATTTGTTTTTTTAATCAAGTAAGTTATGGTGATAACGAATCAACAGTTAGTTATTCTGAAAAAAATAGAGGTTGGGAAACTTTTAAAAGCTTTGAGCCTGAACAAGGCGTGAGTCTTTCTGGTGAATATTATACTTTTAAAGAAGGTTACTTATACAAACACCACGTTAATGAAAATAGAAACACTTTTTATGGGAACTATTCAGCATCGTCTATAACGTTTTTATTCAACGCATCTCCTAGTGTTGTAAAATCTTTTAACACTTTAAACTACGAAGGTACAGAAGCAAGAATTGTTAAAGAGACTACACATCCAATAGTTCAATCAAACTTAAATAGAGGTTTTTATAATTTAACTGGAAGAGAGGGTTGGCTTTGTGCAGATATAAAAACAAACAAACAAGATGGTGATGTACAAGAGTTTGTAGAAAAAGAAGGTAAATGGTTTAATTATATAAAAGGTAAGAAATTATGACAATAGGAGCAGGAAATTTAGATTCTAGTGCGTTTAATATACAAGGAGTTGGTTTTGCAAGTGGCCTTGAAGAACCAAAAATTGGCTGTATGGATGTTTTGGCAAATAATTATAACATAGACACTGATGGTGTTTATGTAGATGCTGGTGAGCCATATATTTTTAATACACAGTCTGTTCCAGGCGGTCCTAATGAGTGTACATACACGGGTTGCATGGACGCTAACGCTTCAACATTTTTTTCTACAGTGTATAATGGCGAAACATACTACGCAACAACACCAGGATCTTGTGAGTACGAAGGTTGTAATGATCCTTTAGCTTTAAACTATAACACAACTTGTGGTGGTTATGCTTTACCTGTAGGTCTTTTAATAACAATAACAAATAATGGATGTTGTACATATCCTCAGTCTTGGGAGTGCGATACAGAAGACGGAGGCTGTACTACAGCGACAGGTGGTACTGGAGATTATGTTGTTTGTCATGATTATTACGATTCTTCAGCACCAGCTAACACACCTGCTAATTGTTATGCATCACCTCAGCTTGCTCAAGCTGCTGCATGCCCGAGCTTGGGTGGGGCTTGTAGTGAGTGTGGCTCAAATTCAATAGTTGGTTGCACTGATGAATGTGCTCCTAATTATAACCCACTAGCAAATTGTGATGATGGAAGTTGTGAAACAATTGTATATGGCTGTATGGATAATGGCGAAATGACAATTAGTCAAGTTAATAGCTTTGGAAATTCAATATGGCCAACAACAACTTGCCTTGGTTATGCTTGCGCACCTTACAATTCTTACGATTCTAGTTGGAGTTATATAGATCTTAATGGTACTCAACTTAATGATGTTTTTGGTAATGATATTACAGCTGATTCTGTTGATACTCTTGCTACTCATATGGATTGTGATAAATGTGAATACTCTGGCTGCACAGATCCGCAGGCAATAAACTACGAGTCATTTTACAATAAAGAAGATGGTAGTTGTATTTACGCTGGATGTACAAATCCAAATTCTTTAAGTGGAGTTACAACATACAATCATCCAAATCCAATACTATATGATAACTTGGGTAATGTTATAACTACTTTTTACGTAAATCCTATTGAAGCTAGTGTTGAGAATGGTAGTTGTAGTAATTTTGGATGCAATATGATTAACACTCCTAACATTAATCCTTGGGATGGTAACAGTATAAGTCACACAATGATTAATGATGTTGTTTTTGAAGAAATGTTAAAAAATCAAATTATTACAGGAGATCAAAAAAGAGGAATAACTTATGGTCATGCTGGAGAGTGGGACGATAGCGTACCACCACTTGATGGTCCTGGTAGTATTACTGGTGGAGATTGTGGTATGTCTTCTACTTTTGCAACTAATATAAATAACGTTGTTGATTATGGTAATGGAACAAACAGAAGCATTTGTGGTGTTGATGAGCGCTTAACGCATATGGGTTGGGATGATGGTTTTGGTAATTTTGTTTATGATGGTTTAGTTTGCGCACAAGGTTTTGCAAATGCTTGGGGGCCGTATGATCCAAATGTTTATACTGGAGGAGTTGGAGGAGGTGGACACAACGATGGTTTGTATATAACTAATCATAATAAGCCAAGGTTAACTACAAGCGGGCAAAAAACACTACATCCTACTGCAGGTTTAGTTTTAACTGACCTTTCTGGTATTCAAGATTATTCGTTAAACCCTGCTTTTAAAAGACTTGTAATACATAATCAAGAAATAACTAGTTTTATTCACACAGAAACAGATCCTGCAAGTAGCTATCATCAGCTAGACATGTTAGATAATTTATTCCACCACGCGCCAAACTTTGATTGTTTGTCTTTAAAGTCTTGTAAGCTTGGAGGTACAGGTCAAGTTTTAGATGTAAGTGATTGGCAAAACTGTGGTATAGTAGAGCTCGTTGATTTAAGTTATGACGAATTAATGATAAGTCATTCAAGCAATACTAAGTGTCACTCAATATTTATTATTAATGACAAATACAACACAGCTAACTCAAACAACTACGCGCAGTTTAGAGGTCATATAAATATTAGTAGAGCAAAACACCACGCAGCTCAGCGAAATATTATTAGCCCAAGTCATCAACTTATAAATACAAATGTTGCTGGAGGTGGTTATAGTACAGATTTATCTATAGACTGGGCTAGCCATACCGCGGGAAATATACCTATGCCTACACAAATAGATTCAGACGAAAGCTATAGGCAAGTTATTCGTAATGGATTTGCTTATCCTAAAGGCGCGTTAACAAATACTATAGGTGGTCTATGGGGTTCAATGTATGAAAATCCGGATAGTGATGTTGGTGAGCATTTTCCACCGCAACCAAACTCTTTTACTGGTTGGGACCCTAGTGATGGAACTTTTTACGATGGGCCTGCGGTTAATTTTGTACCTCAATTTAAAATAGCTGAATTTAATGATGATGGAACAGACTACGGTAAAAGAGCAGGAAACGCTACGATAGATACAAGAAGAGGTTCTTTTAAAGGTTTTCCTGAACAAACATTACATATAGCTGGACATGGTTCAAACCAAGGTGATTCAACTGATACTTTAAAACCTATGTTTAACTACCAAGGTAATATAGAAGGTAAACCACTTCACACCTCTGGTTATCACTTAGGGATTTACTATAATGGTTATGGTTGGCTTGATCACCCTTCTACTAGTGAAAATGCAGAAGATCCACACGGTAAACCTGCCACTGACTATTATGGACCTGGAACTTCTTTTCCTAGTCATACTCCACCAACAAATCCAGCAACTGGTACTGGTTATATAATAGATCTTGAGATAACAGAAGGTAAAAAAACAAACGTAGCAAATCTTGGTACTATAAGACAAAGTAATTTAATTTTAATAAACTTAAAAAACTTAAGACATGTATGGTTGGGACCTGATTGGGATCCTGCATATGCTATGAACTCACCAAGAACGCACCCAAATGGCACAAATTTTGGTGTACTGCAAGTTATACCTAGATATTCACTATATAGAAGTTTCTCAATAAAAGGTTGTGGTGATGGGCAGACAGTTTATGTACACACGGCTGGTAGAGCAGCGGAATTTAAAAAACGATATGGAACAAACGATACATCAGCTGAGAACCAGTTTAACGAACCTATATGGTCACAAGAAGGTCAAGATTTCTTTTTGCAGTATTTTGATAGTAACGTAGTTTTTGTTGATTAAAAAATTTATATGAAAATAATAAATAAAATAACTATAGACGAAAGTCCAATGCCTGCTATTTTAACAATAAGATCTTACAGTGTTACAGGAGATCCTGGGGCTATGTTTAGCTTAAGAGTTATAAATAAGTCTGGTAATAAGTATTATAATTTTCCAGAAAATACAGACCCTGCTTTTGCAACGCCTCCAGACCCTGCTTTTGAAACAGGTGTTGTAGAGTTAAATGTTAAAACAATAGACGATAGTGGTGTATATAGTGGCTTTATTTCTTTTCCAGAAATAACAGGTAATGATGGTTACAAGCTAGTTTTATTGCCAAAAGGAAATACAGAGCTAAGCGCAAGTTTTTCTTCTGAAAAAAACTATGAATCACCTGAATTTATAAGACAATATAGTAACACAGCTGTTACATTTAGCTTATTACATTCTAACGCTGCAGTTGTAGAACCTAGCAACGTTGTTTCTACAGGTCCTAATAACGTTATGTCAAAAGGTAGTGTAAAGTTTTTTTCTATAAATTGGGATGTAACGCTAGGTTCTAGTCAATTTGTTATAGCTAGACAACCTGTTGAAAGTGATTTTGAATTTACAGTTGCAAGGTCAACAAGAAGAACTAAAACAACTAACATAGATAAATTTGAACTAACTGACATTACAGGGTTAAGTGTTGGTATGGGTGTTAGCGGTACAGATATTGATAGTGATGTTACAATAACATCTATAAATAAAGGTTATTATGACGAGACTAACTCTACAGCTTTAAATCCTATTTACAAAGTACCTAATGTTTTAGGTTTTGATTTAAATGGAAATGCAATAATAACACCTGATAAGGGTGGTACAATAACTTTAAGCGTTGATGCTGGTAGTCAAGTAGCAAATAGAGCTATAACGTTTACAGGTAAAGGATCTAACCATGCTAAAAATTACAAAAAAGTAGAATTTGAATTAAGTAATTTTGTTTTAACTATAGACCCAGTAACAACAACAACAGACGCAGCTGTTTCAAATAGCACAACGATACCTATAACAAGTACTAATGGTATAAAGGTAGCTGATACAGTTTTAATGTCTGGTATAGGTGTTACAGCAACAGCTCCACACGTAGATGCTGTAAGCTCCGGTGTTAATGTAACAGTTAGTTCTGCACAAACAATTGAAAACGGACAAACAGTAACTTTCACTGGTAGTAGTAGGTCTGCCAATATAAAAGTTGATGTCAAAGTTTTAAATCACGGTGACTCACAGCTAACATTAACATTAAATTTAGATAACATTTTAACAGTAGGATAATATGACAGTAACATTTCAAGATCAAATAAACGTTTCAGTACAAATAGGTGATTTAGCATGGTATTTAAATCCAACTACAGCTGGTGTGCCTGGTAATCAATACTCGATTGGTTCAGCAGCAAACGCTTTGTATTTTGGTGTAATAACAGATGTAACACCTTTTACAATTAATGTTGATAATTCAATGTCAGGAAACGTGCCTTTAAGTACTGATTATTTTTTGTTTTCTAAAAACAACGAGGTAAATAAAAGTAATTTAATTGGTTACTATGCTGAGGTTACAATGGTAAACTCAAGAAAAGATAGAGTAGAGCTATACGCTGTAGGCACTGAGGTAACAGAAAGTAGTAAATAAAGAACAAAAAGTGTAATTATAATTAATAAGAAAAAACAAATATGGCACTAGGAAAAAGAATTAATACATTAAA
>Ga0181411_1000315_pt1 | contig 17333 bp, 22 predicted proteins | sample 34SPOviralmetaG_FD_130114 | JGI IMG/M metagenome (GOLD analysis project Ga0181411, IMG submission 130114) | Marine viral communities from the oligotrophic San Pedro Time Series (SPOT) site, San Pedro Channel, CA, USA - 34 SPOT_SRF_2012-07-09 | ecosystem: Environmental > Aquatic > Marine > Strait...
CGAGTAAAACACATGCTCTCTCTGCTTGATTCAAACTACCGAAGCAAGCAAATCCATTCTTCTTAATCTCCTCAGGGATTTCGTGTTTCATTGAATAGCAAGTGGTTGTAGACGCTCAAGAATCTCACGATAGGCAGGTACAATGTCACCTTCATCGTTTCTGAATAGATCCTTATCGAATCTTTCATCTCCACCAATTTTCCAGAGTCTCATACTATCAGGACTGATCTCATCGGCAAGTAGTAACTCACCGTGTGCAGTATAACCAAACTCAATCTTAAAGTCAACCAAATCAATACCCATAATGTAGAACAATGAGCGAAGGATATCATTGACTCGCAGTGTCATCTCAACGAAAGGATCAGGATTATATCCCATCAGACGCACACGATCTGGTGTGAGTAGAGGATCATGCTTGCTATCATCCTTCAGAAAGAACTCAACAATCGGTTGCGGTAATGGAGCACCTTCTACAAGAGTTGTCTCACGAACAATAGATCCAGCAGCACGATTACGACAGATAACTTCCAAAGGAACGATGTCTACCTTTCTACAGATCATCTTGTTAGCACCAACCATATTGATATAGTGATTGGGGATAAGTTCTTTGGAAAGTTTCTCAAAGATAAGAGATGAGATACTACAACAAAGAGAACCTTTACCTAGTGGATGGTCAACCATCTCACCATTACCAGCAGTCACCTTATCATGGTACTCAATGATGACACGATCTGCATCATCACCTTGGTATACAGTTTTTACTTTTCCTTCTACAATTACTTCCATTATTCAATACCTTTAGGAAATTCTTCAATCTCAGTCAGTTCATAATCCCAATCTTCCATGACTGCATTAGCAAGAAATCTATCAGAAAGCATTTCAAGTTCCTTCTCAGCATACTCTCTGGTCTCTGCTTCCAACCAAACATCAATGACCTTACCCAATCTGAGTTTCTTAATATTCAACTCAGACATTCGTTTACAGGCATCTCGCACTGCATTGCCTGGTGAGTCATCCACCTGTGATCGTAGTCGAATGAATACTAGTGCTTTAAACTTCATTATTATAATATGCAATGGTTGCGTGAAATTTATCTATGGGATCAATAGTCTCTCCCAATGAACTTCTTATTCTTTCTTTGACTTCTTCACTACTGATCTCTTTCAAGATCTGTCGCAATTCATCATCATCAAACTTGACATAGTAGTTGTCACGATGTTTCATAATGTTCTCTCAAGTCTTTGTGTTGGTTGGTCTGGGAAGTCTCGTGGACGACTATCTAGAGCATTATCAGTTCTAGGAGAACCTTCGTTTGCTTTCATAGTATGCTGATAATTTGCTCTTTTGTATCTATTAACAAAAATATCAGGCATCCAGTATGTCACCTGCCAATCAATCAAAGGATTTAATTCTAGGTGCTTCTCTACAGAATGATTGAAGATACCGATCTGAATGTATCCATCGTGAGTGAGACATTTGTTATCATCGACTTTAACTAGAAAAAGTTGTTTCATCATCTATACTCCAGGTTGGTGGATGAAAAGCACAATACTCATTAAAGGTGATTTTCATCTCCTTATCTGTCAGATTACAGTTTCTTGCTGCTTTAGGAAGATTCCATTTGGCAGACCAAAGGTTTTCCATTGATTCACGAGTTTCAGGTCTCATTAGAAATAATTGAAATTGATGTTGTACCTACCTTTATCATTTGTTGTAGTTGTTGAACGATGTTTAATACAAGGATTGAACAACAGCATACGATTTTCTACACTTTCCACTTTTGTACCATCTTCAAATTCTGTGTATCCATCACAAGTATTTAAAGAAAATAAAGCACCTTTATGAGGAAAAGTGTAATCAGTATGCCAAGGGTGTTCTTTTAAAGTTTCTGTCCATGGGTAAAAATTACCTTTAACTCTATAATAAGTATGTAATCCTAGTTTCTCATTCATTTTCTCAGTAAATAGTTCATCTATTATAGAGAAAAATTTAGAATTGGGTTTCATGTCTTGATAAAACATGTGTGTACCATACCAATTCCAATTTTGTTTTACATCATTATCGTATGCTACTGATCTATGAATGTGATATAAAAAATCTTCTTTGTAATATATAAGGTCTCTTAAATTAACGAAATCTGGATATGATAAAAATTTATCAATAATAGTAATATGTTCACTCACTAGCATCTTCAATAAACTGCTTTTGAAATTCTTCTACCTGATTTTGAATCTCATCAGGAATAGGAGAAACTTCATTTACAGGAACCATCAATACAGATTTTCCATCAGGACGAGTAATTTTCCAACAAACACGTTGATTATCTGTGAGATCTAAAAGAAACTCAAGATTATCCTCTGCTTGTTGTAATGTAATACCAATAGGTCCAATCATTTTACAGCAAAACAATAAGTGATCATATCAGGATCGAGAATGTTTTCAATCTCATTGACAGTTTCAGAAAAACCTTCAGAACCTTCTTCATCCCATTTCCAGTTTACAGTTTTGTCATATCCTTCATCATCTACGATGTTGATTGACCGTTTTGAAAAATTGACAAAGACATGTGCTAGTTTAGCGTCCACTGGTGAGTCCCAACTACCTATCTAGTATAGCAGCAGAAGGATACCCTGTCAAGTCAGTTCAAGAAAATCGTTTTACCCATGATCAGAACTGTTGCGGTAGCATTAAGAAGCATACCTGCTCCAGCATTAATACTAACTCCAGTACCTGCTGCCATTACGACTGCACCAGCGGCAACATTAACATTAAACAGACCAGTAAGAACATTACAGTTATATCCTGTTGTTCCACATGTAAGTGAATATGGTCCGAGTGGATTAGCAATAGTATATCTAGGGACAGCATCAGCAGATAAACCAGGTGTCATAACTGTCTCAACAGATCCACCAACGAATCTACGAATACCTGTCAATGCTTTAGGAATTACTGCAGCGGGTTGATTAATCATCTCTACCAAGTGTGGCGTAACAAGTTCAATTGAGTTATCTCCACTAATAATAACTTCTCCTGCAGAAATTGATGCCTGACCACCACTAGATTCAAAGATACTACTAGTAATTTTAGTAGAATTTGATCCTATATTAAATTCAGTGCCCTGAATTTCCATTTTTGCACCAACAGTACTGATATCAACATCAGATCCAAATCTAACAGTATGTTTCTGGATTTTCTTTCCTTGCTTTTCACCCTTCTTGTCAACAACTTTTGGGGAACCCTCAGCACCAAAAAAGAAACCACCACCAACTTCGATATGACAGTTACCAGTAACTTTTAAGAAATAATCACCATCAACATTAACTACCTTATCATTATCAACTGCCTCACAATCATCCCCGTGAATTTCTTTAGTGTAATTACCAGCATAAGAAGTGTGATCTGCAACAAAATTACCAGTATCACCCTTACCAGCGTTTTGATCTTTTTTATATTTTTGAACCTGTTTTTCTAAACTTTCGTTATCGATATCGGGTTGTTCTTTTCTAATCTCTTTACGAGCATTGTATTCAGCATATTCACTCTGATTAATTTTAACAGACCAATCTGCTCTACCACTAGCACTTTTCTTTACACTTGCCTGACGACCAGGAGTACCAACGTACATTTCATAAGAACCGTCCAAGAATGTTTTGGCAGCAGTTAAATAAGGGTCAGATTCATTCAGAATACTATCTAAGATACCACCAGAATTTGCATCTCCACCACACTCTCCCCTACTTTTTCCTCTAATTTTATTAATATTTTCTAATTCTTCTGGAGTACAATGAGTTACACCGAATAAAGGATACCAACCTACAGTATCAACACCACCATCAGCAGTTCTATTACAATCACCCTGAGCAAACTTAATGAACATTGCGATTAAACCAGTGATGCTAGCAATACCTTTCTTGAGAAGATCAGTTCCTTCTTCAAAAATACCACTACCTTCTTTCCATGCCTCAATGATTTCCTTTGCTTGCTCAACCTGATCAACAATGCCAGTAACGGTATCAACAATCGCAAGAACTTTATCAAGAAGTTTCTGAACCTGACAAATAACGCTATCAATGGTTTTTTGAACTCCTTGCATCACCATAGTTGCTTTGTCAATAATTCCCTCAAGGAAATCATTAACATACCCCATAAGTTCACCAACGGGATTTGCAATCCAGTCAAGAATATCACTATCAAGATTGCAAAGTGATGATAAAATTTGTGTTACTGCTGTTTGAATTGCAGTAAAGATAATAAACGGAGCACCAGTTGCACCACCAAGAAGATTAACAAGTTCTAATTGTTCTGCAAGAGCAGCAACTTGCGCTCTGACTGCAGAAACAACTTGTGCAAATATAGCACCCAAGAAATTTTGTAGTTTAGCAGTTAGTTCTTGTGCCTTAACTATCTTACCTGTAACAACACTCAAGAAGTCGCCATCTTCTGAAGCAATTAAAGTTCCCGCAGTATCAGCAAGATCTTCTAAAAGATATGATAACTTATATTCTAATGTTTTCCATGGACCACCAACACCATTTGCAGCAGGAATTGGTTTTTCTGGATTTCTAGGTTTAGTAGGATTCTCTGCATTACCATTCATTAGAGTTGAGATATTATTGGGAGAACCAATACCAGAAACTGCAGCAGATGAATTTTCTCCCTTTTGACTAGGAAGATCTACTGTATTATCTTCCTTTGCTCGATGATAACCCTCTTCTGCAGTTCTTGCCATACTTGCATTAGGATTACCTGGCGTCATTGTTGCTACATTAGGAGCAATACCAGGTTCCATCTGCTCACCAGTAAAAGCAAAAATTTTCTCAGTTTGACTTTCTGCAGATTTTTTAACGCGCATAACACCAATAACAATTGGCATTTGAGCATTCTCACCATCCATGAAGAATCCCATGACAATAGCGCCAGGTTGCAACTGACCAGAACTTTCGCCCTGACCATCATTACCTGATTGGCAAGTATGTTGTAAAACTGTTGCCCAAGGTAAATTTTCAGTTGGAAGATCTGTTGTTGTTCCTCCTCTTACATTTGTATAGTAACCAAGAACACGAACTCTAACCCGACCTAATTCCATCGGATCTTCGTTATCTTCAACTTCACCAACCCACCAGAAAAATCCGTCTTTACCGACAAAGTTTACTGTTGGTTCATTAATAATACCATCAATAGTAGGCATATCTTCACAAGTGCTACAAGTTTATTTATTAGTATTGGGGACCATCAAAAAAATTTCTATCCTTTTTCCTCATCGCTTCATACCCTTTTTCATTTTCAGTATCCCATATTTTATCATGATTACTATAGATTAATTGTTTTCCCATAATATTAAATGATACAATTAATCTATCTTTATCAGATTGATTGGGTGATGCTTCATGCAACATATAAGATGGAAATACCACCAGGTCACCTTCTTTCACACGAGGACTAAAATTAGTTATCGATCCACTCATAGGTTCTGGAAACGGCATATAAAATTTAGTCGCATCATGAACTTCTGGATCAAAGTCAACATAAAGAACTGCTGAATATCCGCAAGCACCATGATTATGAACAGGATGTCTTTGGTTTTTTGCAGATCTTTCAAACCACATACCCAATAAAACTGCAGGGTATCCAATTATTGAAGAAACTTTATTCATTTCTTCAACAGTACAGTCTTGAATAACCTGAGCATATGCAGGTATGCTATTATCAGATCTTTCTAATGCATGATAATCTGTAAAACCTGACTCAGGAAGATTCCTAAGTATTAATTGTTTTTTCCCCGTCCAATCGGACAGAGAAAAATGAAAAAATGGGTATACAATTTGGTTTTCAGTATGAAGCATTATTGGACATTCCATGCAATGATAGTTTTACGATCACTAGATTGTGAAGGTGGAGAACAATGATGTAAAGTGGCAGGAAACACTATAACTTGCCCCTCCTTAGCGGGTGGAGTGTGATATGCATCCGTATTGAATGGATCACGAAATATTGTAGGCGGAGCATCACCTGGTAACTCTAGGTAGTAAACAAAGTTATAGAAACTATTGGGATGACGATGCCAATAATGAACATCATTAATATAGTATTGCTGATACCAAGGTAGAGTTATTCCATAAGACAACATATCAAGTGTTTGTGTTGCCTTATCTACTAATGGTTTAATGTATGGAATAAGAATTTTCCAATAATCTGGAGGATCTTGTTGGTTATAGTAATCGGTTCGACTAATAATTCCCCCATCATCATTGACAGATTCTTTATTGGCACGATCTTCAATTGCCTCTAGAAGCAATGGTTTAACCATATCATGATCAAGAAAATCAATCAGCAGATACGGTGATGGTATCTTGCATACAGTAATCATTACTCTTTAATATATCCAAAGTCTACCAGATACTTTCTGGTAAGAGCAGTAGGTTCGTATACTTCCCACATCTTACCACCAGCACAAGCAGCAAGAGCATCCATGGTCATGTTTTCAGTACGACCAGCCCAACCTGCTTCTGCTTCCCAAGGTAATGCTGACTTAGGATAGGTGCGTTCTGCCAACACTCTCCAGATCATAGGAACTTCATCCTCTGGTTTGATAATAGCAATCAGACTATTATCGATCGTACCTGCCATACAATCTTGTGCAGCGTGCCATCCTTCATGTCTCATCACCATCATAAGTGTGCCAGGAGTATTCATATACCTCTTATTCAAATAGAAGTTGTTACTAACAGTATGATATACACCACGGTGCTCATGTGGGAAATACTTTTCATCAGCAAGGAATACTTTAACACCCACTTGGTTCAATGACACAAGCATATTGTTAAACTCATTCGCAACTGGAGTAAATTCTTCAGTATTAGGATACTGTGATGAGACATCAAGAAGAGAGAATACTTCATCTACATCTTCTTTACACTCACGCAACAACATACAACCCATAGCATCCATGCTGTTGTATCCTTGGGTGATCTTGTCTTCTCCTGCTTGCACACTCATACCATGTGCCATACCAAACATTAGTCCAGCAAGAATTGCATTAGTTAGTTTCATTTAATTTCATTTGATAGATGTCAATTTCGTTTATACCCATCATATTAAATGAGAGTATAACTCTTTCTTTATCGTGAGTGTTTGGATTTGCATAATGTAAAAGTTGAGAGGGAAAGAAAACAATATCCCCTTCTTTAACATCAGGAGTATAATCCATATGATCCCCAGAAGATGCTTCTGTAAAGGGACTTAAAAAAGTTGTAGCAGAATGTATATTAGGATTGTAATCTACATACAAAACTGCTGCCCAACCATTCGATCCATGATTATGGACACAATGATGATCACATTTTCTTGCTCTCTGCGTCCATACATTTTTGATGTATGCAGCATGTCCAACATCTCTTCTAAATTGTTGTAGAACTGGTTCTATAAATTCATCAAAGATATGAAGATAATTTGATTTAGATTTATCTAAGTAATCCGATGATACTGTGTCATCTCCCTTCTCATAAGGTGGTAATGCACCTAACAAGATAGGTTTGTAGTAAGACCAATTAGGTACAGTATATTGTAATACAGAAACCTTAAATGGATAGTGTATCGTCATAATTAGATTCGTAAAAATTTATACGGATCTAAACTACCCCAAACCAACTCTCCTGTTTCAAGATCATAACCTTGATCACAGGTATGTAGTTTATTTCCATAGGCAGTAATTTGTGATACGACTTTATCACCACGATAACCTCTACATTGATCGCCAGAAAGTCTGCCAATCCATGCTTGACCATCGAATGTAAATATCATATCACAAACATCGTGTCTTGTCCAGTCTAAATGATAATTTTCCACAATCATTTCAGTATCTGATACAAAAACAAATTTATGATTCTTTTTTCTGTAAAAGCACTCAGGACCATCACAACGTTTGTAGTTCATAGATTGAAAACCATCTTCATGACGTTTCCAAATAATCTCTACAGTAACATATTCTGTTGGATTCGATTGTGCTTGCGCTTTATTTGACCAATGACCAAGTAAACACTCTTCAAAATTCATTTCAAGACCAAATTAACAAATTAATCTTCGTAAACTAAACACTCAGGTTCCGAAGGATTCTGGTCGCAAAAGAGCTCCAGATATGTGGGATCATGATGATCACCTTCTTCAATCTCTTTCTTGTGATTCTCAGCATAATCCTCTAATTCATGCAACTCACCTTCAATGTGGCGACGTTGATTGGGAGAGATCATGGGATTGTCAAGGATTTCCTTGTCCTTTTCAATATGCTTCTCGATACTGTCCATAATTGATTTTAATACTACTATATTTATTAATCTGTAGAATCCTTTAATAGCAAGGCTTCTGTAGTCATTTTAGTGCCAACTATTTTATGTGTCAACCCACTGATGACATACTTACCACTAAACTTTCTATCCGTTTTAGTTTTTTGACCCGATTTCACTGTTGATGGCATAATAATGTCGATTCCAGATCCTGCATATAAATCAAGATTACCAGGAATTTGAATCATTAGTTTAATATTTTTAAGAGATTCAATTCTCATCCATTGATATGCCTGAAGTTCTACCAACTCCTCATAATTTTGTTGTGGATTATTTGCAAATTTTGCATCAAATATTTGATTTGATAGCATAGTATAACGAACTCTCTTTGGATAATCAATCATATTTTGAATTGATTTATCCATTTGTTCAATAGGATTTGTGCTCTTTTTTTTGTTTAGATGTGACATTTTTGACCACAAATCTTTAATTCCATAACGATATGCATCCACTGACATATCTGCACTCAACCCCATTTTGGATTGTGTTACAGTAACAGGATCAAACCCAATACTAAACCCAGACCAAGCACCATGACGTAATCCAGATAGGAAGTCTCTTTCTTCTGGAAAGACTACAGTATCAATTTTAAATTGATCAGTTTCTTCTGAACCCGAACGTTTAGTTGAATACGTGTAAGTATATAATTTTGCCTCACCTGTATTGAAATTTGTTTTTGAGTCGGTTTGCTTATTTACATCATCAATAATTCCATCAATAGATTTAAAATGAAAACCTAAAGAATTTTCATAAAATACAAATCCATTTTGCAGAGTACCACCTTTCTTTGCTTTACGGACGGATCTTTGTGCCAACCAATAAATGCAATCAAATGGTCTCCAGTTAGTAGCAATAAATTGCTGTTTGTTGACCGTCTCTTCAAGAAATGTTTTCTTTCGAGTTTTTAAAAATCTATTATCTTTTCGTAATATTTTTCCAATTATTTCAGAAGATTCTGTTGCTTCAAACACAACCTCACTATTTCCAAATACATTAACCGTTTCGTTTTTGAAAAATTCATCACTAGCAGCATTGACAATAAAAGAATCTGAAGTGTTATATCTCATTCTAGATTCAATTTCATATGCTCTAAAGTAATAAACTTTATCAACAATAGTTCCAATAATCTGGATTTTAAACAATTCAGATCCAGTCATTGCACCTAAAAAACCAGAACCATCATTAATAACAAATTTTGCTTCTAAGGTTGCTGATGTAATACTTTCATATATTTCAATTGCTTGCACAAAATCACGAACATTTTTATTACCATCTTTACTTACAATTTCTTTTCCATCTCTAAAAATGGACACTCTAACTTCTACATCACCAGCACTACTCCTTGGAATTGTCATTTGAGGATCCTCCCTAAGGGATTAAGAGTAGACATCAGTTTAGAAGCAATTGATCCACTACTACTAGTACCACTGCCTCCGACTAACTGAGGTTGTTGAGGGGTTTGATTCATTGCTACTTGAATTGCTGCGTTTGCAGATTGAATTGCTTGACTATTTACTCCATTTTGCATTGCAACAGAAGTCATAACAGATTGAATCATTTGCTGACTCCTGCCGTTAATTGCCTCTCGAGCATTATTTCTTTCCTCAGTTTGTTTCTGAAGATCTGTTTTATTAGGACCACCTCTAAATCTGCTAGCAGGAACCTCTCCCTTTCCACTACCAATAGTCTTACCTTCTGCAGAAGATGCTGGTCCAGTATTAAAACTATTTGCAAATGCTTTCTGTGCTGCTGTTAATGGTTTTTTCTCAGTAGCACTACCACTACTATTACTAGAACTCATAGTACCAGAACCAGCACTATATCCTCCACTAGTAGTAGCACCGCCTGCTGACAATGCCGAAGAAATAGCAGAATCACTTTCATGCTGCAATCCAATCCAGGTGCTCTTTAATGTAGATACATTACCTCCCGTTTGTTTTACTAAAGCAACACCAAGTTTATTTTGAGTTGCTGGTGAAAATTGATCCTTTGGACTAACAACACCTTGATTAACTAAACTCTTCAGAGTACTTCCAATAAACTGATAACGACCAACAGCATGTAACTTACCAGATGATTTCCACTGAGCATCACTCATACTTCCATCATCATATTGCTTGTCCATGACCTCCTGAACGGTCATAGAAGTTAGTTCTTTACCAGATGGGTTAAATGGTGCCTTTCTATAGTCTCCACTGTATCCAAGAGCAGTGTGACCACCATCAGCACCACCCTGATTGACTGCGTTATATCCCCCAACACTATCAGATTCTCTCTTACCAATGAGGTCAAGAATAGCACCATAACCTCCTGCATTTGCTGGCATCTGACCAGTCTCACCATTTCCTCCTGTAACACCTTTACTAATACCATCTAAGAAACCTAGATGTAAGTGACTTGGATGCCCCGTATTTCCAGGTCCACTTTTACCACCACCTCTAAACCATTGCCCCCATCCATCAGTGATGATTTGGGATAGTTTCAACTTATCCCGCATTTGATATGCATCTTCTCCTAATTGAGCAGTTCTTTCTTTCCAAGCACCTGGTCTCCAATCAGTAATATCGAGTGCCAAACCTTTGTAATGAAGACTACCATTGCTATGCCCACCAACTGCTTCTCCACCTCTTGGATTAAATCCAGTTCCTTTATTAGGACCACTACCACTATAATTATTCTTTCTAAAGTTAGGATGTTCGGCAACAGTAAAACCTTTATCCAATGCCCATTTACCCCCAGCAGCAACTGCTCGTAAACCAGCACCTATAACTGGTTTTTCTTCTTGTCCTTTCTTTACTACAGGTTCAGAAGTTGTTGCTTTTGGTTTTCCACTATCACCAGTGAGACTATTCCACCAAGATCCAGCAGCATTCATCATACCACCCATCGCACCACCAAGAGCCATCTCAGGCACTTTTCCACCTAAAGATCTACCAGGTAGTTTATATCCCTGACTCTTTGCTTCGCCAACTCTCTTTTGAGTTAAGTGGGGTTGTGTTTTTGTTCCAGGAGTATTAAGAGGAATGACGAAAGCTCCCCCATTACTCTTTCTAGCAACATACTCACTTCCATGTCCGATGAACGAAGTGGATCTCCCTCCATCCAAAGAAACCTTATATCCTGATTGTGGTCCATTAATATATCCTCCTTGTGCTCTACTTGGAAGATTCTTTACTGAACCTCCTTGAGACTTCTGTTCTTTTGGTTCTTTATCATTAATGCTTTCATAAAGTTTATATCCTCCATAACCAACAGCAGCAACCAATCCAAGAGCACCAGCTCTTCCTAAGAGCCCTCTCTTACCTCTCACAAGGTTATTATACAGGAATTTTAGAACACCTCCAAAATCTGTAATGATTTTTGTAGGATTACTTAGCCAACGGAGACCAAGTAACAATGTACCTAGTCCTGTTAATCCTTGTACAAGTCCCCCTATTTTTTCCCAAGGACTTGATTCATCAGATAATAAGGTGTATAATCCTTCAATAGTATTAACTACGCCAAATTTTGCTACATCAAAAATAAATTTGACTACTTTACTGATCGTATCAATAATGTTTACTACTTTTTTCTGATTTGCTGGATCACTAATCCATTTTAATACGGGAGTAACAACAGCAATTTTAAATAAACCACCAAGCAGATTAAACAATCCTTCAAGAAAACTTGGTGTTTGTAATTGCAACCCTAACTTAGAAGATGATTTCTTTTCTTTCTTTTTAGTTGTAGTATAATTTGCTTGAAATTTAGTTCTATTTTTTTCTTCTGCTTCTAAATCTTTAACAGCAAGAGTTCTTAACGACGACAACAATCCAGCTAGAGAGTTAACAACTAACCCTAAATTGTTTATTGCCTCAGTGTTCTTATTGAGATTAGTTGCAAGAGCAGCACCCTCCTCAGTTTTGATAGCAGAACTAGAAGGTTCTTTTACTGCTACAAACTTATAGAAATTAATTTTTGCACTTTTTTGTATAGTTGCCATTATTACATTCTATTCTGAAGAGATGTAGGCGTAGCATTTACAACACCACCCCCAGTATTTATTGGAACTGCCTGAGGGATAGGAAGAAGTTTCTCTACAATTACTGGTATAGGAATGAATTCCATTGTTTGTTGCATTGCATATTGTGCCGAGAATGATTTTTCTCCAGATAACATGCTCGAACCTTGGTCAATTACACCCATTACTTTTGGAGGAACACCAAGATCTGATGCAATAGAAGTCATTGCAGTATTATAATCACCACCAAGAGCACCAGATATCGATTTAAATATATTCCCCATACCAAACTGATCAGCAACGCCTCCTAATGCGCCCATAACGTTTCCACCTAGTGCATTTGATGCAATACCACCTAATGAGGGACTAAGCATATTAAGTCCACCTTGCAAAGCACCTCCAAAGTTTCCACCTAAAACATTAGATGCAATACCTCCAAGAGGACTACTCATAAAATTACCAACTTGACCCATAATCCCACTTACTCCAGGAATCATTCCTAACATTGACATGGGATTGCCCGTGGCAAGTGTGTTGATTCCTGCCATAATTGGTGCTGCACCAGGAATAAAGGATGCAGCAGTTCCAAGCACCTGTCCAACAGGACTTTGCATAACACCACTAACTGCCTTACCTACGCCACTAAATGCATTCTTAACACCTTTAACAATACCACCAAGGAACATTGGTTGTTCGGCATCCTCATTTAATTCATCTGCATTGGAAACAGTTTGGGTTTTACCTGTAAGGGTATTAATAATCTCACCAATATTAGGTAGTTTTGATAATATACCATCAATACTAGTTTTTAATCCTCTTGCACCAATAGCATCAACAACTCCCTCTTCACCTTGCTGCAATTGAGGAACAAAATCACGAACGAACATATATCCGTCAAGAAGCATCGATGCTACGTTACCAGCACCTGCTGTAGCAAGACCAGCAATATCTAAGATGCCAGAAGTGCCTTCAATTAATGCACCAATAGAGTCACCGTTTGCTGCTCTATCATAAGCAAACGCAAGGTTTACAAGTCCACCAATAACAGGAAGAATTGTTGCTGCTCTTTTTCCTAATTTAGAACCTGCTGTTGCAATAGATTCAAAACCACTAATACCTTTGCTCTTAAGAACCCCTACTGCCTTCTCAGCACCAGGGATTTTCATCAGCAAATCGAACATTCCCTGTCCGATTTTTGCTGCTTTTTTTGCTATAGGGTCAATGATTGGTTTTAATGGAGTTAAAACCTTTTCCAAGAAAAAGTTCTTAGCACCTGTTCCTAGCGCATTAACTCCACCCTTAAATGCATCCCCTGCAGCATTTGCCCATTGCTTACCTTTGTTCCCAATAGCTTGAGATGCCTTAACAGTATTTTCCCAACCTGCTTTGGCTGCTTTGCCTAGATTATCATATTGCTTTCCTGCCCAATCAGGAAGTCCTTGTAATCCTTTGACTACCCTATTCTTTACAGCACCAAGAGCATCTGTTGTTCCAGAAGCAAGGCGTGAGAAAAATCCAGGTTTTGGAGGATCAATCTTTGGAAATTTTCCTTTTTTTGTAAGCCTATTGAATGCTTTTTGTGCTTTTGAAACATCCCCACCAGCATTATCTAGAGCACCCGCAAAAGTTCTTGCAGCATCATCACCACGCTCTGCAAGAATCTTTTTATATTGTTTCGCTGCAGTATCACCATATTGATCAGCAATACTTGTTGCCCTTACTCTACCATTAGGACCATCTAAGTCAGGGTCAGCACCACTGGGGTTCGTTGGTGTAGGTTTTCTCGGTTTATCAGCGTCAGGACCACTTCTAGGTTTATCTCTAGGTTTATCTGGTACATCACCTTTTCCTTTACCAAGAAGATCAACTAATCCTATAATATCGCCAATTAGACTAAATGGATTCATCAGGTATTTCAACCCAATGAGACCAAGCATTATCTTACCAATGCCAGATACTTTAGTAAAAAAGTCTCCTTGAGGATCGACTAAATCAGAAAATCCGTCTAATGTAGTTCCGACAAGCGTTGACGCCCATCCAAATAATTTTTCAAAGACAAACTTTGCCTTATCTACAAACTCGGCTAGTTTCTTTCTATTCTCTTTATCACCAACCCATTTTAATACTTCACTTGTTATTGCAAGAAGACCAATTTTAAGTAAAAATGATCCAATTGGTGCTAAAAATTTTTCTACCCAACTAAGTCCACCCTTAGCAAGTCGCTTTGCCTTACTGCCTATTTTAGGTTTGCTTGACTTTTTCCCAAACTTCTTAGTTTCTGCTGCATCTTCTGCGGCAGCATCTTTTTCTAATCTATCTCTACGGCGCTGTCTTTGTTCTTCACTTTTATCATTTTTGAGGTTTAATGAATTTATTTTTGTTAAGTCTACTAAAAGATTACCGACACCTTCTACTGTCGATCCTATCCTATTAATAGCAAGATTCTGTTTCCGAGCAGCAGAAACTGCTGGAGACGAACTATTAGATAATCCAGGATTTACAAATTTATATGTCTGTAATTTTGTTTTAACCACTAGATAAACTTTTCTCCTTCATTCTACGTTCCTCTTCTTTTAAGAAATCTATTAACATACTCACATAAATTTCCTTTTCCCATGGCATAAGGTTATCAATATGCTGAATATTCCACTTATGATGGTGCATAAGGGCAAAATTGCCCTCATAGTAAGAACGAAGATTTACATGAAGGAGTGCTACTCGAAAAAAGACGCCAAACCTTCAATAACAATCTCGTTTTCCACCCCAGTATTAGGGTTGGTCACCTTAAGTGTATGAGACAGTTTAGGCATAGTTTCAAAGAATTTTTGAATTTCTCCAAACTGCTTACTATTCAACTGATCAAAAAATTCCAAAAGTTCTTTTTTGGGAACAGTAGAACAATCATAAACCTGATTTTCATCAGAAATTGATTCAACACAACTTGCTGCCATCTGAAAAATTTGATCGACCTGATTATCACTTTCACCAAAATTCATTGAAACGAATGATTCAAGATTTGGATATGTCATTGAAATAGCAACATCACTAGAAAGTTTAATATCTTTCTTATGACCTCTAGTTTTTACCACCTTAATTTCATCAAGGGGGATGGTAACTTTAACTTCCGTTTCATCATCATCAGGACATGTTACATTTACCTCAACAGATTCACCAACAGATTTTGTTCTAATTTGTAAGAACAAATATTCAATATCAAATGTTGCTAATTTATCAACATCTGTAATATCAGTACAACTTTTAATGATATCTTTAACTGCGACAACAATTTCAGATTCATTACCAGTTTCAGTGGCAAGGAGAAGTAGTTTTTCTTCTTTAACTAAAAATGGTCTAAAATTAACAGTTCTATTATCAGAAGGTAACTTCAGTTTGTACTTAGGTACATTTAACTTAGGTAATGCCATAAAAATTCACATCAGCATTTTTATTTATATGTTAAGCAAAACCCTGATCTATAGAGTTAAATACTTGACCAGAATATAACGTTTGATTTCTGTCTGTTGTTTCATCAACACCACCTTTACCTTGTGATCGTCTAGTGAATCCTCGGAGCATTCCAGGATCATCAAACTTATCCTCAGAATAGAATTTATATCTCTCGTAGTAAAATCCAATTGGTAAGGACATTAATTTTGCTGAAGAATTATTTAATTGAACAGATCCAATATTATATGGGAATACATTCTCGAGTTTCCAACAAGCAGTTAGTGCATATTTTCTAGCAGTAAGATGAGAAATACCTTTAAGTCCACCATCTCTCAAAGTTCTCAGAAATTTTGGATCTGTATTTGCAAAATCTCCACCACCTCTCTCCCACTTGTAAATATAGAGTTGTGGACAAACATAATCATTGTAATATCTTGTATATTGCTCACTATCAGTTGCCATCAATTGTGTCCATCTTTCAAAGAAAGTTCTCGTATATTGAGAACGAGGCATTAAAAAACTAATATTAATTTGACTAAAAGCAGTGTTAGTCGCATATTTGAAGGGAGAACCAACAATAGATGCTTGACCAGTAGTTATCTGCTTACTCGGAAGATTTACATTATCCGCATAATAATCTAGCAACCAATTTAAATCTGTGGACTCAACCTGCATCTTGCCAGATTTTACAGAACCAGATCCCCTAATCATCATGGGTGGTGTAGAAAATCGTACCGAATATAAATTGGTAAAACTTTGACCAGTTTTATTTTTTTTAGTTAGAGATAAAAACTCCTGAAAGGAGTTATATCTCGCATTTTCTTCTCTTGGGATTGCCATTAGATTTTAAGTTCTTTTTCTGTAATTAACATAAACTCCCAACCATTATCTAAACAAAACTCAGTTGCTGCTTTCCACTTTGCTTGATTGATACTCCAAGTAACAACCTCATTAATATATCTCTTAGTATTTCGTTTTTGAGTTTTTGGTTCTTTTGTTTGTTTAAATGGTTTCACTTCGACCAGATATTTTTTCCTTGCAATTTTTACATAAAAATCTGGAAAGTATCTATGTCGTCTTCCATCAACAGGTGATGTATAAGGAATAATAATCTCTTCACTACCCCATTCTTCTATAGAAGGAGTAATATCACACCATTTCATAAATTTATACTCCCATGAGGAGCGATATATCACATTACTCGCATCACCTTTGTATTTCCTAGGAAAGGAAACACGATATTTTCCTTGATATCTCATAAATACATGAAGGTCACATAATATTTAGGTTGTTATTTTGGCAAGAAAGGACAAACTTTTTAAAAAATCTATCTATAGGTATCCTCTGACGCCACCTTCTGATGGTAACCGTCTGGAGGATAATCCTACACAGACAGTTGATTATGTGATGTTTGAGAGAAATAGAATCGTCTATGATGATACTAACCAAAAAGCATATTATGGATTAAATACTTCATCCAATGACGTTAAGAGAAAAGCAAATCGATCTCGGGTATACATTGCCATGCCCAAGGGCATTGCGACCTC